>ENA-OOSX01000487-OOSX01000487.1-human-gut-metagenome-genome-assembly--contig:-NODE-487-length-22576-cov-6.642067_pt1 | contig 22576 bp, 9 predicted proteins | sample MGYA00241315_ERZ501225 | MGnify/ENA primary metagenome ERZ501225 (study PRJEB25962, sample SAMEA2042496) | human gut metagenome | biome: human gut; feature: human-associated habitat; material: faeces... | reverse complement strand
AGCTACATCATTCAATCCGAGCATCCGAGCCATTTCACTGTATCCGGCCACTCCCATGATCGCTTTCACGGAAAGATTGGCATTATGAGCCCAATGTCCGGCGAAGTCATCCGTGCAAAGTTGGTTTTCCGGGTCCTGTCCATACTCTACTAAATAATTGGTCCATGTCGTTAGAATGTCCCAATATTTCTTAGCATAATCTGCATTACCTTCAATTTTCGAAATAGCTGCAGTTAGAATCACCATATTACCACTTTCTTCAATCGGCATGTCACCACCATAAACTTGTCCATTAGCTATTGGATAAGTGCCAAGGTCATGTGCTGCGAAAGGTTTATCCCAGCGACCGCTAGCACTATATTCAAAGATACTAGTCATCATTGCCTTTTGTAAATCAGGATTATAGACCAAAAACAGGGGAGCAGACGGATAGGTCAGGTCGACTGTATTGATACAACCATTACTGTTATTCTCTTTAGAGAACCACATCAGATTGCCTTCTTTGTCTGTAAATAGTTTGTGAGCAGAAATAACTTGACGATAGGCTGCAGAACAGATTTCTGCATATTTTTTACCACCAGCTTTTTCTGCATCGCTATAAATAAGCTCATCAAGTGCACGACAACGCTCCATGATGGATTGATAGTTATCTTTTAGTTTTTCGAAAGCATCAAAAATCGTTACTTTACCATCATGCTTCCAATATCCCATACGTTTCTCATACATATATTCAATGGAATAAATGTCATCATAACCGATCATCAAGAAACCATCTTTACCATCTTTGGTAACAGTTCCCAAATTATGTACATAAGCCATTGCAGGAGTATTTTCTTCCCGACGAGTAATCCATTTAGTTTTACTTGAAGCTAAAGTTCCATTTTTAACAAAAGCTTCCTTCATTCCGCTATAGTCACCCAAACTTATAGATTTTCCTGCTCCATTTACACTACCAAGATATACATATCCCCAGTCAGCACAAATCAAATCACCTTTACGATCACATATCGGCTGGTTGATGGTGCCAGCTTCTACATAACTAATACCATTTTTCGATAATGTACGTGCAATAGTAGGTTGAGTAGTCTCATTCACTGCTAATACCGGAGTCGTTTCTATATAGAATTGTACATCATGCTCTTTTTTATCAAGAGGACGCACACGATAGGAGATGTAGTTAATCGGAGTTGACAACAAATCCAAGTCATCTATCAATTGAGGTGCTGTAAATACGACATCTAATTCGACTGGTCCGCAAGTGAATGTATAGTAACTGGAAGTGGCTAGTACATCTACCGATTTCTGTACAGCCTCATTTTCAAATGTTACTGCATTTTTCTTTTCACGATATAAACCAAAATCCACATAAGATCCTCCTGTCGTGTTATGACAATGTGCTGCAATCACATTTTTACCATTACGAAGCTTCTTCTTGGCTTCGTCTGAAAGTTTTAGATTTACATTATTCTTCCATACGAGATCTGTAGCAACCAGTTTTTCTCCATTTAAATATAATTCGAATACATCGTCATGAGAATAAATAAGAAAAATATTCTCTGTTAAATCCAAATCATTTATTTCAAATGTACGTCGGATATAAATATCTGTATTATCTCCTTTCCATTCTGTGCGAACACGTGGCATATCACGGCTACCGAAAGCTGCTTTACCTTTTTTCCAACTACTATCATCAAACTGGAATTCTTGCCATCCATTTGCTGGTTGACTATTAGTATATGCAGCCTCCCAACGTTCCACATTTGTCATGGGAGCAATAGGTATTAGAGCTACTTGATCTTTACCCAGGAAACGATACACTTTACCATCTACGCGTAAAGCCCCTACTAATGGCTTCTTAGCTGTAGTCCAGTGTTCTGTACTTCCTTCCATTAATTTATCATAAGGAGACCAGATAGAGAAGTGAGGATCTGAAACAACGATAGGTACCGATGGAGTACGTAGCGCTACCTCTTTTACTGGTTTAAATAAGTTGCCGGTTTGAGCATTTGCGAATAAACCGACCGAAAAGGCCATTACTGTTAGTAGTTTCTTCATAAATATTTTCTAATTAATCTACAATTTTAAGGTTACCCATCTACAATCTTGTTTACCTATAAAGAAAAACAAACCCTACGTTTTCTTTTATTTCTCTTTTTACCTTCTTACTATTACCTTTTAAATGCAATCTTACCTTTCTTATCGCTATACCTAAATAATATATTAAAATCAGTACTGTCGAATATTTATAAATGCTAGAGGAAAAGTTTATATAGAATTGTGTGTTTCAGGTAGGACCCAGGATTCATACAAATCCATTTGTTTTTCCATAGCATTTTATTTGTAACGCTACAAAATAATGGAATTAATGCTAAATATTAGGAAAATCTGTGTTCAAGAAAGGACAAAATCTATTCTTTTTTCATATTTTGAGTGTTTTTAAAGTGCAAAATAAGTCTCTTACAGTGTGCTTTGAGTAGTTTTTTTCCTTTTTGAGCAATATTTATCCACTTTTATTAAGATAGTACAATGTTTTTGGAGGTTCTAGCTTTTAACGATGAGATATTGCTCATATCGAATAGCTTTTGTAATTTTGCAATACGAAAGCAATACAGATTTACTATCGCAAAATATACTCCATATATTAAACCAAAGTACGTCACTCGAGAGGGGACTACTGTCCTCTATGTTCGATATAACTACAATCGAACTAAGCGTACGCTCATCTCTACTGGATACAGTATTAAACCGGAACACTGGGATTCTAAAAAGAGATGGATTAAGCGCGCTTGTCCAAACTATGATGAAATTGATGCCTGCCTGATTAGAATAACGTCCAAGCTTGGAGAAATTCTTACATATGCTAAGATAAACGGAATAAGTCCAACCGTAGATTTTGTTTTACTTGAATTAAAAAAAAATAGAGAATATGAATTACGTCCTAATCGGGTAGATATATTTGACGCATTAGAAAGATATATTACAGAAAAAGCTCTTGTTGTTTCTGCAGACCAAATAAAAGACTACCGAACACTTCGTAAACATCTGATCGCTTTCAAAGAACATTCATCGCAGCCAATTACTTTTCATAACCTGAATCTTATATTTTACAATGAATTCATGGACTATTTATTTTATAAGGTTATAAAGCCCGATGGGAGTGTTGGCTTGCTCACTAATTCTGCAGGAAAAATTATACGTTTGTTAAAGGGATTTGTTAATTATCAAATAGATAAAGGAGTTATTCCTCCAATTGACTTGAAGCATTTTAAGGTCGTAGAAGAAGAAACTGATGCTATTTATTTAAGTGAAAAGGAACTTTCAACAATACACGAGTTAGACTTGTCAGATGATAAGCAATTGGAAGAGATTAGAGATGTTTTTATTACTGGGTGTTTTACAGGACTGCGATATAGTGATCTCTCAACATTAAGTCCCGAACATATTGACTTAGATAATGAGATTATAAATCTCAAACAGAGAAAAGTGCATAAAGCTGTCATAATCCCTATGATCGATTATGTTCCGGAAATACTCAAGAAGTACAACTATGATTTACCTAAAATTCCTAGATATATATTCAACGAAAGGGTTAAAGAATTAGGGCGAAGAGCAAAACTAAAACAGAAAATCGAAATTGTTCGCAAAAAAGGGAAAGAACGGGAAAAGAGAGTCTATGAAAAATGGGAGATGATCTCTTCTCATACTTGCCGACGATCGTTTTGCACAAATATGTATTTATCCGGCTTTCCTGCCGGAGAACTTATGCGCATATCCGGGCATAAGAGTCCATCTGCATTCATGAGATATATAAAGGTTGATAATCTACAGGCTGCAAAAAGACTAAAAGAACTTCGAGCTAAACTTGCCAGGTAAAGATTGAAATATTTCATCTTAGTTATTTCAAATTATGTTCTATTTTTCATATATGCAGAAGAATTAGGATTCTATTGAGTTGCTAAATAGAAAAAAGAAGGTCACATTTACATCATATATATTCCTTTTATTGAATATATATAGCATAATTCTTTATAAATATGTACTTTTTCCTACTATCGAAAAGATGTTTTGATATAATGAAACAAGTCGTTGGTTTAAAAGGAACATCTCCTACCTTTAAAAGAAACTACTTATTGGTTTAAAATAAACCACACTATGGACTCCTGTATAGGGTTCTAACATCTACTTTCCTTATTACCTTAAGCTATCAAGCAATAACATTTCTCTGCAAAATAGCATAAAAAGATAAATAAATCATTCCAGAAGGCTTTATTTACGTCGAATTCACTCAACAAGAGCAATTATTCAATCTATTTGATTTTTAATATCATAAAATGCTGCTAGTTTTTATGTCATAAAAGAAATTACATGGATAAATGGAAAGAGAGAGAGGAAAAATATTCATTTTTTCAGATTAGTCCATTTCTCATCTTAGACTACCACTACATTTATCCATTAACTTTTTATTTATTAAAAGTCTGCTCATAAGTTAGAATTTTGTACTTCATTTAATAGCCATAACAACACAAAGACAATACAGACTAAAGATAATTACCTGTATTTCAAATGATTGATGAATGACAGTTTAGTCTGGACAGGACCCGGAAAACCAACTTTGCACGGATGATTTTGCCGGACATTGGGCACACAATGCCAATCTTTCTGTAAAAGCTATCATGGGAGTGGCCGGATACAGCGAGATGGCTCGTATGCTCGGATTGAATGATGTAGCAGACAAATATGCGGCTATAGCCAAGAAAATGGCAGTGAAATGGGAAGAAATGGCGAATGAGGGCGACCACTATCGCTTGGCTTTCGACCGTAAGAATACCTGGAGCCAGAAGTATAATATGGTTTGGGACAAATTGTGGAACCTGAATTTATTTCCTAATAATGTAATTGGAAAAGAGCTCAATTATTATCTAACAAAACAGAATCCTTATGGACTCCCTTTGGATTCTCGTAAAGAATACACAAAATCCGACTGGATCATGTGGACGGCAGCTATGTCATCAGATAAGGAAACCTTCCAGAAATTCTCTGATCCTGTCTATAAATATATCAATGAAACAGTATCACGTGTGCCTATCAGTGACTGGCACCACACCGACAGTGGACGATGGGTAGGCTTTAGAGCACGTTCGGTGATCGGAGGATACTGGATGAAGGTGTTAATGGATAAAGTTCAAAATAATCAATAAAATTACTATGACGTTAACTTAAAAATTGTACATATGAAGTTCTTAAAGAAAATGTTGTTGGTTGGGCTACTTCCTGGCTATTTGATATGCCAGGCACAAAATGTCCAAAACAAAGAAGATGTACCCTTGGATTTAGGATATCGTGTACTCCCTATGGGAGATTATAACGGTTCAGCCTACACAATCTCGGGTAAACAGTTACGCAATCTACCTGTTACAAATCTTTCGGCAGTATTAGCCGGACTGGTACCTGGTTATTTTGCCCGACAAGTGCAAGGTGGTGGATTAGTGAATGAACAGAATTCATTCTGGATAAGAGGACAAAGAAGTAATTCGCCCGATGTATTAGTACTGGTTGATGGACAGGAACGGGATTTTGCTGTTTTGTCATCACACGAAGTAGAATCAATTACCGTATTGAAAGATGCTGCAGCAACAGCCTTATATGGAATGCGTGCAGGCAGTGGAGCTATTCTGGTTACAACTCGTAAGGGAGCAAAGGGAAAACCGCAGGTTGAATTGACAGCTCAAATTATAGCTCAACAACCACTTAAAGAATTAAATTCATTAAACGCAGCCGATTATGCAAGACAGCACAACATAGCCCGTCATAATGACAATATGGATCCCCTGTATTCGAACTATGATATAATGAATTATGCTAAGAATGATCCTAATTCCATATTATATCCCAATGTAGATTGGGCTGATAAATATTTAAAGGATATCCGATGGAGCCAACGCTATAATCTTAATATCCAAGGAGGAACAGAAAAAAGTACATATTTCGTGAATGCAATGTATACTCGTAACAATGGCTACTTCAATACAGATGATTCACATGATTATAATACCAATCACTCTGCCGAACGGTTTAATATCCGTTCCAATATCGATTTTGCCGTAACTCGCACTACCCAACTGGATGTAAATCTGTATGGCTGGTATCAAAGTCAGAATGGCCCTGGCAGCGGAGCCGAAAATATCTATAAAAATCTAGTCACATTACCGCAAGGAATCTTCCCAGAATGGTACAATGACCAAGGATATACAGATCAATACGGCAATGTTATCAATGCAGAAGATGGGAAAATTGTAGCAGGAAATGCATTCCGTGAAAATCCATGGGCAATGCTAAATCGCTCCGGCTACTTCCAGGACAAACAATTGTATGGTTCTTTCCGCACAAAACTCTCACAGGATCTTTCCTTCATAACAGAGGGATTAAAAGCTTCTGTTGCTCTATCCATGGATTCACGCACAATTTCTTCTATCAGACGTACAATAACTTTCGCATATTACGAAAAGGATGCGACGAATGAGAATGTTCTCCGCCGGACCCGTGAAGATGACTCAATGATAAACAAGGTAGATAATACCAGTTCTTTCCGCCGGACCGGTATCGTGGCTCAATTAGATTATAACCGTACCTTTGGAAAACATGGAGTTTCGGCTTTAGCTTTCTATGAACAATATGAAAGCAATGATGAAATGGTATTGCCAACCCGATTCCAAAGCGTAAATGGTTGGTTCGGCTATAATTATGATAAAAAATATGGCATCGATGTTATCGGAGCTTATCAGGGATCTCATAAATTTGGTCCGGGACACAAATTCGGTTTCTTCCCTACAATATCTGCCGGATGGACTGTTTCTAACGAATCTTTCTGGAAAGATGCAAAAAAAAATAGTGCCCTACCTGAAGCTAAAAGCATCTTATGGACAAGTCGGCAACTCATCCGGCGTAGATGCCTTTTATTACAGGGGACGTATGTGGCCGCAAAACGAAGTCTATATCACAGGGGTAAACATGGGAACAAAGCTTGGAGGATACATTCAGGATATACTTCCAAATCCCGGATTGACTTGGGAGAAAGCTAGAATTCTGAATATCGGAATAGATACCCGACTATTTTCAGACCGGTTATCTGTTACAGCAGAATTTTTTAAAGACAACCGTCATGATATGTATGTAGTAAATAACAAAATCAGTTCTCTTGTCGGCAATGTAAAGGAATTTAAGCAGAATATAGGCAAAATCAATAGTCATGGAGTAGACTTATCTGCCATGTGGAATTCAAATATTGCAGACTGGAGCTATTTCATAGGTGGTACATTCTCTTATTCTACGAATGAACTGATTGCAAACGGTGAAGTAGATCAGCCATACGAATGGTTGAAGAATCAGGGACGGCCTTTAGGAGAAAATCGAGGATACATCGCAAAAGGCTTTTTCAATTCTTGGGAAGAAATAGCAGCCTCTCCTGTACAAACATTCTCTGATGTCCAACCAGGTGATGTACGTTATGAAGATATAAACAAAGACGGACAGATTGATGTAAACGATATGGTACCTATCGGTTACGGAGACATTCCCAGAATCATGTATGGTATTAACTTAGGAGTCGGCTACAAAGGATTTTCGATCACCGCATTATTTCAGGGAGCCGCAAAAGTCTCTCGTCAATATTCGGACATTGTGATGAATCCTTTCACAGATAACGGAACCATATTTGAGCATCAACTTGATTACTGGACACCCGAACACCAGAATGCAACATTCCCACGTTTAACAACACTGGACAATGCCAATCTTAATAACAGGCAGATAAGTACATTAAATGTGAAAGATGCTGATTTCTTAAGATTAAAAACACTGGAAGTTGCCTATGACTTTCCTACAAAAATGATACAGAAAATCCATCTTAAGGGATTGAGACTTTTCCTTAGCGGAACGAATCTGATTACCTGGACAAAATATAAATGGGTTGATCCTGAAGCTCCTTCACTGGCAGCTCCTTTGACGAGAAACATGAGTATAGGTTGTTCCTTAAAATTCTGATAGCATGAAAAAATCGATAATTTATTTGGCAATAAGCGCAACACTAACATTTTCCGGTTGTGATTATCTGGATGACATGCCCTATGACTGGGCCCAGCCTGATGATATTTTTACGAATGAACAGAACTATCTGAAACCGATTAATCAGGTGTATGCATATATTCCCGAAGGCTTCAACCACGTAGGAAATGCCTTTTTAGATGCAGCCACCAATGATGGAATAAGTACAATCATAGATTCGGATATTCATAAGTTGTCTCGTGGGTATGTCACTTCTTCAAATCCGATTGAAGAATGTTGGAATAAGTCATACAAGGGAATTCAACAGGCCATTTTTGCCCACAAATATTTGCGTGAGGCTGACTTGGTGTTACAAAATAAGACAGAAGAAGACATCCAGACATTTAAAGATACCTATTGTGCGGAAACTGAATGTTTACAAGCCTTATTCGAGTTTAACCTGTTAAGACACTACGGAGGCTTTCCTATTGTCGATCGTATTTACGAAGTCGACGATCCTGAACTGCAGACAAAGGCAAGAGACTCTTTCAAAGACTGCGTCAATCACATCGTACAGTTATGTGAGAGTGCTGCCGCTGTATTAAAAGTTGATCCGGAAGGTGGAAATGGTTCTTATGGCCGTATGACTAAAGGAATGGCACTTGCTATTAAAGCCAAGACCTTACTCTATGCCGCAAGCCCACTCTACAACAGAACGGATAATAACGATCCACTACTAGGCTATACTGACGGCTCGGATGTGACGGAACGTTGGAAACTTGCAGCCAAAGCTTGTGCAGATGTAATCAATCTAAATGCAGACGGAACAATATCTCCGAATGGAAATAAAAAATATAATCTGATAGCTCTTACTGCTGCTAAAACGTACGACAAGATCTTTATCAATGCCAATCCTAATCCGGAATATATCCTATTCTATACGGCTGCTAAGGACAATGCTCTGGAAAACAGACATTATCCCCCTACAATCTCAAAAGATCAGGGAGGAGGTACAGTACCTTCACAGCAATTGATCGATGCATTTACCATGAAAGATGGAAGCGATTATACCCATTCTTCTGACGGTGCAAGCATGTATACTAACAGAGACCCGCGTTTGGCAGCAATTATCGGATATGACGGTTCGGTTTATGGAAAGAATACCATTTATACGCGAATTAGTGATAACACAACCATAGACGGACTCAACCAAGTGAAGAACCGCTCGACCAATACGGGATATTATTTAGCTAAATTCCTGGACAAAACACTGAACTTCGGACAGGCCAATGTGAGTACCGTTTTCCACTTATTCCCGATGATTCGCTTATCTGATATCCTACTTTCCTACGCAGAAGCCATGCATCACGCTTACGGCATGAGTGCGGATCCAGAAGGCTATGGTTTGACAGCAATAGAAGCCGTACAAAAAATACGTACCAGAGCAGGATTCGGAACAAATGATAAATTTCTTAATGGGGTGACAGATAACAACTTTATGGAAAAAGTGAAGCAAGAACGCCGTATCGAACTCTGTTTTGAAGAACATCGTTACTTCGATTTGCGACGTTGGATGGATGGCAATCAACTTAGAGAACCTATTATCGGAATGAAAGTAGAAGAAAATGCTTCCGGGCTTCATTATACACGCATTACAGTAGATGAAGCACGCAATTTTAAAGATTACATGTATTATCATCCTATTCCTCTGAAAGTAATCAAGGAAAGCCCTTCCATCCAACAGAATCCAGGTTGGTAACGGGCATCAAAACTATTTAATAGATAGAAAACATGAAAAAGATAATAATATTATTCATATGCTTAACCTCCTCCATCTGGCATGTCTGTGCCCAAACCAAAGTTAGCGGAATTGTTAAAGATGCCCAAGGAATGGAGATGATTGGCGCTACTGTCCTTCAGAAAGGGACTAATAATGGAATAGTGACTGGTTTGGATGGCAAATTTACTCTTACATTGTCCAACAAAGCAGAGCAAACACTTCTTATCTCAATGATCGGCTTTATAGAACAATCTATTGCCATAAAAAAGAATCATCCTTTTATCAATATCACTTTGGAAGAAGACATTGCACAATTAGATGAAGTTGTTGTGGTGGGATATGGAACACAGAAAAAAGTATCTCTGACCGGTTCTATTTCTAATGTCGGGACCGAAGATTTGAAAAGTATGCCTGTATCAAGTGTCACAAACGCTTTAGGTGGCCGCATCCCGGGACTAGTAACCCGACAAGAGAGCGGACGTCCCGGCGGTGATCAGGCTACGATGTTCGTTCGTGGTCGTGCTTCATTGAACGACTCTAGCCCTTTAGTATTGATTGACGGGGTAGAACGACCTATGGCGCAAATCGACCCTGATGATATTGAAACCATTTCTGTATTAAAAGACGCTTCTGCAACTGCCGTATACGGTGTACGAGGAGCAAATGGTGTGATATTGGTAACTACCCGCCGAGGTCGTGAAGGAGAGACTCGAATATCCTTCTCATCTGAATTCGGTGTCACTTCCTTCAATCGTATATCTCAAACCCTAAATGCAGAATCCGTTTCAAGATTCATGCGTGAGGGGGCTATCAATGATGGCTTTGACCCTTCCGATACAGGTAATACTCGCGGTCTTTTCCTGTCAGAATATGACAACTATCTCTATCGTACCCAGAAAAGCCCGTTTACACACCCGGACAATGACTTTGTAGATATGTTTACGAAAAATGGTCTCCAACAGAAATACAATGTAAACCTATCCGGCGGAAATAAAACAGTACGTTACTTCGTTTCCGTTGGATACTTCACTCAAACCGGTATGTTTGAGACAGACGTAGACAAAATTAAAGAACATGAGACAATACAAGCTCTTTTAGCAGCCTCACCCGATGTAGCAAAAGGCTTATACAAAGAAGGTTATAATTCGGAATATAAGTACAGTAGGCTCACCACTCGTTCGAATATCGATATCAACCTAACTGAAGATTTCAAGGTATCCGTGAATCTTGCTTATCGTTTCGGAAGTCAGAACCGCCCCTATGGCTATGATGCTGACGGACAGGAAGCACTGCGTCTGTTCGGCATGTTCTACCGCAATTCTCCTCAAGCATTCCCAATCTTAAATGCGAATGGAACTTATGCCGCCGCCGATGGTATATGGAGACAGAATCCACTCGTGACATTATGCTATTCAGGATTTTTTCTTAATTTCAATAATAAACTTGAGACAGATTTTGCTTTTAAATATAACCTAAGGAAACTGTTAAAAGGATTAAGTATAGACGGAAAATTCTCTTACGATGCAGGCTGGAGCAATAACCGAAGCATACAGCAGCGTCCCAATATCTATCAATATAATCCTGTAAACGGGACTTATAAACAAGGACTTGAAATGGTGTTGCCAACAAAAGCCACCAATAAAACGGCAGCTACACATCGGAAGTATGCTGAAGCGGCAGTTCGTTATAAGCAATCCTTCTCCGGACATAATATATCTGGATTGGTACTTTATAATATGAGTTACACTTCCACTCCCGGTGGACGCTATTCTTATGTACCTCATATCTATCAGGCTTTAGTAGGACGTGTTAACTATGATTATGAGAATCGCTATCTATTCGAAGTTAACGCAGGCTATAACGGCTCAAACCGTTTCGCGGAAGGACACCGTTATCAGCTCTTTCCTGCAGCATCAGTGGGATGGGTACTGACTAACGAACCTTTCTTTAAAGAAAACCCTATCTTAAGTTTTACTAAACTACGCTTCTCTTATGGTGAAGTTGGTAATGACAAGCTGGGAGGTTTCTCTTACTATTATCGTTCAGGATACGATGAAGGACTAGGCTACACTTTTGGAGAGACACATAATCCTGCGATTAAAGGTCTGATTCAAGGAAAAAGCGCCAATGAAAATATCACATGGGAAGTTGCACGGAAATACAACTTAGGACTTGAGACCAAATGGTTGAAAGACAAAATATCTGCCAGTATCGACTTTTTTAAAGAACGTCGTAGTAATATCCTATGTGAACCGGAAAGATATTCTCAAGCAGCCGGTTCAAACGGATTGGCTCCCATAAACTATGGTGTCGTAACAAATCAGGGATATGATCTGGAAATAGGCTATCAAGATCAAAAAGGAGATTTTGGATATTCCATAAAAGGGATTTATGGATATACACACAATGAAATTGTAGAGAAAAGTGAATCTGTAAAGCCCTATGCCTATATGTCACAAACGGGAAATCCTATCGGACAGTTTATCGGCTATATTTCCGACGGTTTCTTTAGCTCTTATGAAGATGTAGCAAGTTCTCCCGTTCAATTCGGACAAGTAAGCCGACCTGGAGATATTAAATATAAAGACTTGAATCATGATGGAGTGATCGATTCTAACGACCAAGCTCCTATCGGCTATAATCCGGTACCCGAAATGACTTTCTCTCTTGCTGCCGGTTTGAACTGGAAAGGAATTGATTTTAGTATATTGCTTCAGGGAGCTGCCCGTTCATCCATCTATCTGCAACAGGATATTGCATGGGATAATTTCTGGGGTAATTATTACGAAGAGCATATCGGAAGATGGACACCGGAAACAGCAGCAACAGCAACGTACCCACGTTTCACTAAGGCAGCCACTGCCGCGCATCCTAATTATTATAAATCTGACTATTGGTTGAAAGACTCCAAATACTTACGTTTGAAAAACATTCAGTTAGGTTACACTATACCTCGCAAACTATTGAAAAAATTCGGAGTACGTTCACTTAGAGTATATGCGAATGCCTACAATCTCTTTACATGGGATAACGTAAAGAAGGTAGACCCTGAATCATCGAACAATAGTAATGGACAATTCTATCCACAACAAAAAGTAATAAATTTTGGTATCAACCTGAATTTCTAATGTTTGAAATGAATAATTTATGAGAAAACTATTTATATCCTTTGTAACGGCTGTCCTGCTTGCAAGTTGTAGTGCAGATAGCCTGATGAAAGAAACCGAACTGGATCTTACGGATACAGAGAAAGTTTATTCGGACATTACATTGACCCGCAAAGTTGCATACGACTTGTATGCACGTATGCGCATGGGGAGAGACCGCCTTGGCAGTTTTGGTTTTTTGGCAAACATTGGTGGTTCGCCTTGTATGCTTGACAACGCAACAGACGATGGAGCCGGAAATACAACCCGTGCCGGAGGGGCAGTTATTCCCGAACTCGAGAAATTTATCAAAGGGGGAATTGATGCTTCCAAAGGTTTGATTGGCGGTGACCATCCATGGACATTTTACTATAAGGCCATCCGTTCTGCGAACACATTCCTGAACAACGTAGACCGTTCACCATTGGAGGATGCAGAGAAGATTTCCCTGAAAAACCAAGTACGCTTTCTGCGTGCATTGTATCACCACGAACTGTTTCGTTTCTACGGAGCATTAGTAATCGGAGACAAAGAACTCGATCCGTTACTTTATGACGAAATCAAACGTGAATCGTTAGAAACCACAGTCCGTTGGATTGCTAATGAATTCAAAGAACTTGCAGAGCCGGGAGTATTGCCCGACAAATACGATGCAGCAGATTACGGAAGAGCTACCCGGGGAGCAGCCCTAGGCTATCTGGCACGCACATTACTTTATGCAGCAAGTCCCTTACACAATGCGTCTGGAGTAACTTGGAGAGAAGCGGCTGATGCTGCCTACGATATGATTGAATATGCTGACAATGGAGATTTCTATCGTTTATATGAAGATCCGACCACTCCCGAAAAGAGCTACACACGATTATTCAATACCCGTGCCAATGGTGAGGTAATCATGGGATTTCTCCGTGCACCGGCAAATGACCTTTACGGAATGATGCCTGCCTTTGACCCCTGGAATGTAAATAAAGAACTACTGACTTGTCCGAACCAATGGTTGGTAGACTGTTATGATATGCTCGACGGCTCACAACCCATTCTCGGTTACGAATCAAATACGAAAGCCATCATCAACCCAAACTCCGGTTACAATGTAAATTCTCCTTATGCTAACAGGGATCCTCGTTTGGCACAGAGTATTCTATGTGATGGTGCTACCTGGCCTTTAGTCAACGGTAAGCCAGCTGCAATAGACCTGTCAAAATCATATAGATGGGGAAGCGGATACTTCCTGACAAAGTTCCTGGATGACCGTATCGATCATCGAAAAGGTGGTACCACTTACATGGACTTTCCAATGATGAGATATGCAGAAATCCTGCTCGATTATGCAGAAGCCGAGAATGAGGCTGAAGATACGAATACAGCCAGAGAAAAAGCAATAGCCCAGCTTAACAGGATACGTCGTCGTGCCGGTATCACGACAGACTTACTGCCCGCAGATTATAATCAGGCAACCCTTCGGGAACGCATACGCAAAGAACGCCGTGTAGAACTTTGTTTTGAAGATCATCGATTCTTTGACATAAGAAGATGGCTGATAGCAAAAGATGTAATGAGGTTATCGGCTGTCGGAATAAAGAAAATTAACGGTGAATATCAACGGGTAACTTTAGATACACGAAACTATAACGAGCGCATGAACTTGGCTCCAATACCACAGGATGAAGTTAATAACTGCCCGAATATCTACCAGAATCCAGGATACTAATCTAAATAGAATGTTTACTTAAAAAAAATAAAGTCATGAAAACAAATAGTATAATTGCATTAATTCTGTCAATCAGTTTATTTGGATTATTCGGTTGTGCAGATAAATATGAAGTTGATTATGAAGCACCTGTCAAAATCGAATTTGCGGGTGTCGATCAGAATAATAGAATATCATTAACGAAAGGGATTGCTGAATACACGGCAACCGTCAAAGTACAGGGAGAAATCATGAGTTTTGAAATTTATCAGGCAGACTCCAAAACCGGAATGCAGGGAAGTCTGATAGAAGAAACTGCCCAGTCATTTGCAGACGGAACGACTAATTACGAAACAACTTACAAATTTACTTCTTTAAAAGAGAATGCCTGTATTACAGTAGTCGTTCTAGGTACCGACGGCCATACGTACCAACGTAACTTATTGGTAGAGATTACTCCTTCTGTTTTATTCTCCGATCCGGATTACGGAAAAGATGGAGAAATAGTAGAGACAGCTTCAGCTTATTATGGTTGTTATTATGCAACATGGCTTCTTGGACGCACCTATATGGCTGCTGATGCCATGAAATATACAAACGAAGTCGATTTCTCACTCGGAGATATTATCTTGCCTTCAGGAAGCGAAGCTGTACCAGTTCTTGTTTCACCTGCTAAAAGAAGTGATTATGGCTTGATGACAATTACTGGTTTACAACACACATTATTTGCTGAAACCTCTTTATCACAAGCAGAATTTAATGCAATCTCCCAGGTAGATGCAACTCCGATAGAAAATCTGGCAGATCCAACCTCCGAAGTCTTAGCTATTCAGGCAAATAAAGTTTACCTGTTTAAAACAGCCAATGGAAAGAAAGGATTGATTTGCATACAAAAAATAACAGCAAAAACTGGTACTATCGAAGTCTCACCGGATAATTGGGTAGAAAACACTAAATACTCATGGGTACAATTACTGACTAAAACCGTGGCGAAGTAAAGCTCCCATTCAAGATACTTTCCCCAATGATCGTATCATAGAATAATTAGAAGAATAGAGAAGTTCTTGGTTTCTACGAGCTTCTCTATTCCTGTTTTCCCAATAGAAGAAAGAAGAAATCTATCATTCTACCATTTTTTTTCCTTTATTGATTAGTATTTTTCCTTCCTTCTCTGATATCTTCCCTACTTTTGCGAAAAGTCATCATGAAAAACTGAAGTTAATTAAATCACAATAATTATGAATCTGAAAAAACATCTACCCTGGCTGGGAGCCCTGCTCCCCATTGCTAACACACAAGCAGAAACAAAACCTAATGTAGTAATTATTTATATCGATGATATGGGTATCGGTGACATAGGTTGTTATGGAGGTAAATTCGTTCCTACTCCTAATATTGACAAGTTGGCACAGGACGGACTATTATTCAACCAATATTACTCTTCTGCGCCGGTTAGCTCTCCATCCCGCTGTGGATTAACCACAGGTCTCTTTCCTCTTGAAGTGGGAATCAACACTTTCCTGAACGACAAAGCTGCTAATAAGAGATGCGAACAACGTAATTTCCTGGATGACAAGTTGCCTTCCATGGCGCGTGCCTTCCAAAATGCAGGTTACTCAACAGGACACATCGGAAAATGGCACATGGGAGGCGGACGTGACGTGCATAATGCTCCTTCTATTAAAAATTACGGTTTTGACGAATACATATCAACCTATGAAAGTCCGGATCCGGAACCAGCAATCACTGCAACCAAGTGGATCTGGTCGGATAAAGACAGCGTGAAACGCTGGAGACGTACCGAATACTTTGTAGATAAAAGTATTGAGTTTGTAAAAAAGCACAAAGACGAACCCTTCTTCCTAAACCTATGGCCGGACGATATGCATACCCCTTGGGTACCGGAATTCAAACAAAAGGAAAGAAAAAGCTGGGAAACACAAGAAGCATTTGCTCCTGTACTAGCGGAGATGGACAAACAACTCGGACGTTTCATCAAAACCCTGGATGAGTTGGGAGTGGGAGAAAATACAATCATTATTTTCACTAGCGACAATGGTCCTGCACCCAGCTTTAAATCTGTACGTTCCGCTTATTTGAGAGGAACTAAAAATAGTCTTTATGAAGGTGGTATTCGTATGCCTTTCATCATCAGATACCCCAAGAAAATTAAAGCCGGACAGGTAAATAACGAGTCTGTATTATGCGCAGTAGATTTATATCCGACTTTGTGTTCTATAGCCGGAATCAAAACAGAAAAAGGTTACAAAGGCGATGGACAGAACTATTCAAAAGTTCTTCTCGGTAAATCGGAAGCCAAACGCAAGACCGATTTAATGTGGGACTTCGGACGAAACAAACATTTTGGCTTTCCAGGGAACCCTTATGACAGAAGCCCCCATTTAGCTATACGCAGTGGAAAATGGAAATTATTAGTGAACGGTGACGGAAGCGATGCGCAATTATATGATATGGAAAAGGATAAGTTCGAAAAGAATAATATCGCAAATGAGCATCCTGATTTGGTTGCCAAGTTGAGCAAGAAAGTATGTAAATGGTTTGAGGAAAACAAAGACAAAGGAAAAGAGTAATACAGTGAAAAACAAATTATAAACCAACATTAAACTTATGAATTCTAAATTTTTACTATTACCAACCGCCTTGATGGTTGCTGGACATTCTGCAGCAGAGGCCAAAGGAAAAAAGTCCGATCAAAGACCCAATATCCTGGTAATTCTTGCAGATGACCTAGGCTATTCCGACCTGGGATGCTACGGTAGTGAAATCCACACACCTAATCTGGACAAACTGGCAAAACAAGGAATACGTTTCAATCATTTCTATAACACCAGCCGGAGTTGTCCGACGCGTGCTTCCCTGTTGACAGGACTTTATCAACATCAGGCAGGAATCGGACGTATGACCTTCGATGACCACCTGCCGGGTTACCGGGGAACACTCTCACGCAATGCCGTTACCATCGCAGAGGTATTGAAAGAATCAGGATATGCTACCAGCATGGTAGGTAAATGGCACATCGCAGAAACTCCACTACGCAAAGACCAACGCGAATGGCTCGCACATCACGTATACCACGAAACCTATTCTGATCTTTGTCATTATCCGGTGAATCGCGGATTTGATACCCACTATGGTACTATCTACGGAGTAGTAGACTATTTTGACCCATTCAGTCTGGTAGAAGGTGAAGTACCCGTGAAAGAAGTACCCGACGGATATTACATCACACAGGCGCTTTCAGACCGTGCAGTGAAAGAAGTGAAAGAGTATGCCAAAGACGATAAACCATTCTTTATGTACCTGGCTTACACAGCACCACACTGGCCGTTGCATGCACTGCCGGAAGATATTGAAAAATACAAGGATACCTATAAAGTAGGTTGGGAAGCCATTCGTAATGCACGTTACGAACGTCAGAAACAACTGGGTATATTCCCTAACATGGATAATTTCCTGTCTGATAGACAGTTCAAAGATAAATGGGAAGATAACCCACATGCTGAATGGGATGCTCGTGCCATGGCTGTTCATGCTGCCATGATCGACCGTATGGACCAGGGAATAGGACAAGTAATCGATGCTCTGGAAAAGACAGGACAACTTGAAAATACACTGATTTTATTCCTTTCCGACAATGGATGCAGCAATGAAGATTGTCAGAACTACTCTCCAGGAGAAAACGACCGTCCTGATATGACACGTAAAGGGGAGAAAATGGTTTATCCTCATAACAAAGAAGTGCTGCCTGGACCGGAAACAACTTATGCTTCACTGGGAGCACGCTGGGCAAACGTAGCCAACACACCGTTCCGTTTTTGGAAAGCCAAATCTTATGAAGGAGGAATCTGTACTCCGATGATTGCCCACTGGCCAAAAGGTATCAAGAAGAATGTCGGCAAAACGACTCCCGAAATCGGACATGTGATGGACATCATGGCTACTTGTATCGATATGGCAGGCGCCACTTATCCCACCAAATATAAAGGAAATGACATCATCCCATTGGAGGGTAAGAGTCTGGTTCCTATCTTCAAGACCGGACATCGTGAAGGACATGACTACCTTGGATTCGAACATTATAATGAACGTGCATTCCTCTCTAATGACGGTTGGAAACTGGTTCGTCCGGGAGAAAACGCTAAATGGGAATTATACAACCTGAATGAGGACCGGAGCGAAATGCATAATCTAGCAGCACAATACCCTGAAAAAGTAGCTGAAATGACAAAGGCTTATGAAGCATGGGCTAAACGTTGCATGGTAGAGCCTTACCCGGGACAAAAAAAGAAATAAAGCCTACTCAATTAATTAGAAAGAGTACTCGATTAATTATTTTATATTTGACTCCTGTCGGAAAATATCCAATGATATTGCACGACAGGAGTTTTTTTATATGCTTTTATCCCTTCTTTATCAAGCCTCACCTGAAATCGGAGGTTGACCTGTATATTCCTTAGGCAGTACACCATATTGCGCTTTAAAACATTTCGCAAAATAAGAAGAAGAAGTAAATCCTACCTGCGCTGCCACTTCAGAAATCCGGGTACCGCTCACAATCAGTTCAGCAGCTCTATTCATGCGAAGTGTCTTCAAATAATCATTAGGTGACATTCCGGACAAAGCCTTGATCTTCCGATAGAAATTGGAGCGGCTCATATTCATCTGTTCAGACAGGGTATCTATCGAAAAGTTCTCATCTGCCAGCTGTTCGGCTATCACCCCTTGTATCTTCGCAATAAATTCACAGTCTTTCTGCGACATCGCAAAGTCCGTTGTCGAAACAGCCACCGTATCCCCAGCCAGGCTCACCATCAATTTATGGAAAGACTGCCTCAACTTCAGCAAATTCTCAATCTGCATATGAAGCTGTTTGATAGAGAATGGTTTCTCCACATATACATCTGCTCCACATGTAAGTCCTTCGACTTTAGACTCCAAAGTGGTTTTTGCCGTCAATAAAATGACCGGAATATGGGAATAAGAGATTTCAGACTTCACTTTGCAACAAAGTTCCAGACCATCCATCTCCGGCATCATAACGTCGCTTACTATGACATCTACGTTTTCCTGCGCAAGCACCTCAAGTGCTTCACGACCATTGGAAGCCCTCAACACACGGAACCATTCAGCCAACGACTCACGAGTCAGATTCAGTAAATCAACATTATCCTCAACCAGCAGAACCGTAAACTTCTTCCCTGAATACTCCGAAGATACAGCATCAGAAGCATCCACATGTTCCGGATGCATTTCTACAATATCAGCTGTTTTCTCCGTCTCCCACTCTTTGACCGGAAGAGACAATACAAATGAAGAACCACCACCAACATTATCTTCCAAGTACAAATCCCCTTGGTGAGCCTCTGCCAAAGACTTTGCAAAAGCCAATCCTATACCGGTACCTACAGCCGTGGCCACCTTATCATCAGGCAGTTGATAGAAAGCTTCAAATATCTTTTGTTTCTGTTCATCCGGTATTCCGGGACCATCATCGTTCACTTGTATCTCATACCCCTTATCAGTGACAACTAGTTTCAGGTTAATATGCGCATGCGCATATTTGATGGCATTTCCCATCAGATTGACAAGAATCTTACTTAATTTGTCCTTATCCACCGTAGACACCAGCTCTTGTTCGGGCACGATCAGTTGCAAATCAATACCTTTTAATTCAGCAGGACTTGTAAACTGATTATAAACGTCACTGACAAGTTCTTTAATATCACTCTTTTTCAAATTCAGATGCAGCGTACCACTCTCCATTTTCTGAAAATCAAGCAATTCATTAGTAATCCCCAGCAGATAATTTACATTCTTATCTATCACAGACAAATACTTGAGATCTTTTCCTTCACGTTCTTTCTCCAATAATTTTTCCAAAGGAAGCCGTATCAAACTAAGCGGAGTACGTATCTCATGTACCAGATTGATGAAAAAGCTAATCTTCGACTTATACACTTCCTGTTCCTTGGCAGTCTGGTATTTTTCCATCCGCCGTTTATATTTGCGTTTAACACGGAGGTTCCATCGCCAAGCCATCCAACCGATCCATCCCAACAGCATGAGGACATAAATGACGTAAGCAAAGGTACTACGCCACCAGGGAGGAGTAATCACCACTTTTAAAGTGGTAGTGTTCTCGTTCCACTGACGATCATTATTAGAGCCTCTGACTTCGAACAAATACTCACCGGGAGGCAAATTGGTGTAAGAAGCCATATTGTTATCGGTATTCAGAATCCATTCCTTGTCCACTCCGCGAAGTATGTAAGAATACCGGTTCTTCCCCGGATCTTCAAAACTAAGAGCGACAAAACGGATGGAGAAGCTATTGTTTTCGTAAGATAAAGTCACCTTATCAGCCATATAAAGCGGCTTATCCAACTGAAGCAGTTTCTTCACCTCCTGCTCATCGGTTTGATAAGGTAACCGGATATCGGTCACATAAACCGGAGGAATATATTTGTTATCTACAAACTGTTCCGGCTGGAATACATTAAAGCCATTGATCCCACCAAAATACAATTTTCCTTCGGATGATTTCAATGAAGATCGAGCTATAAACTGATTCCCTTGCAAGCCGTCATTAATCGTGAACTGGCGGAAATGCTCTTTGGTAACAGGATTAATCTTAAAAATTCCGGCATTGCTGGATACCCAGAAATCACCTCCCTGATCTTGCTCAATCGCATAAATAACCTTGTTAGGTAATAAAGTATTATGCGGATCAAACTCAATGAATCTTTTCTCTTTAGCATCAAAAGAACACAGTCCTCCCCCATTCGTTCCAAACCACATGGTTCCTTTCGTATCTTCAAATAAAGTAATGACCGAATTACTGGTGATCGTAGTCGAATCTTCCCGTTCATGCTGATAATGTTTCCAATGAGCATTCATTGTATTGTAAGAAAACACACCACTATTGGAAGTCGCAATCCAGAGATGATTGTACATATCCTCATAGATATCGACAACAGAAACCATTGAACCGATGCTTGTGATGGTCATAAAGTTATCTCGAACCGGGTCATAACAACACAATCCCCAACTCGTTCCTACATAAATTTCTCCTTTTCGTCCTTTATAAATACACAACACATCGTTGCTACAAATCGTATTGGGGATTCCACGAGAATGAGTATAGGCTTTCACTGCCCCTGTGCGTAAATTGATAACCCGTATTCCCCCGGCATAAGTACCGATCCATAAATAGTCACCATCCAGCATTAGAGAACGAATGTCATACTTTTGATTTTTAGTTCCTCCTATTGCATAAGGAGAAAGCTCCCGAGTAGCAGCATTGAAAAAATACAAACCGCTTTGAGTTCCAATCCAGATATTCCCATCTTTATTCTCACAGAAAGGAGCAACGACCTCCCCCGCTCCCGGCACTCCGGACAGATAGGCAGGCGAATAATAATCAAAACGTTTAGTCTGCTTGGACATATAGTTAATCCCACCCAAATTGGTCAACACCCAAAGAGCCCCTTCGGCATCCCACATCATTCCATTGATAGTCTGGTCGCTCAAACTTCTCGGATCGGCGGGATTATCCGCCCGCTGAAATGTGTTTGTATTTTGATCGAACAGATAAAGCCCGTTATCCGTTCCTACCAACAGCTCTTTATCCGTATACTTCAACAAACAATGAACAGCTCCGAAATTAAACGCCGAACCACTGTAATTGTCTATAGCTTCGGTTCGTTCATCCAAACGACTCAACAGATTACTTCCCGCACCAATCCAGATTTCTCCATCGATATTCTGAATACAGTTCACTTTATAACTATCGGAAGCATTTATATCCAATGAGATTTCATACGTCCGAAGAAACTTGCCGTTTTCGTCAAAGCACAAAAGTCCTTCCTGTAAGGAAGATATATAGACCCTCTTCTGATC
>ENA-OOSX01000477-OOSX01000477.1-human-gut-metagenome-genome-assembly--contig:-NODE-477-length-23126-cov-2.939014_pt1 | contig 23126 bp, 13 predicted proteins | sample MGYA00241315_ERZ501225 | MGnify/ENA primary metagenome ERZ501225 (study PRJEB25962, sample SAMEA2042496) | human gut metagenome | biome: human gut; feature: human-associated habitat; material: faeces... | reverse complement strand
ACGTCGCCTACCAATAACAACTGTTTGCCGCCGAAAGGTTCTCGTAAGTTATGCGAATATACACGTAAGATGCGGTCGATGGCATCAATGAGGTCCGCCCGTACCATAGAGATTTCGTCTATGATGATCAGTTCAATCTGTTCCAGTAATTTCCGGTGCGGTTTGGTGTACTTGAAGAACTCGTGAATGCGTCCTCTCTGGAGACTTAAATTCGGATCGTCCGGCAGTAACGGATAGAAGGGGAGTTTGAAGAAACTGTGCATCGTACTTCCTCCTGCGTTGATGGCTGCGATGCCGGTAGGTGCGAGAACGACATGTTTCTTCTTGGTATGTTCGCAGACATAACGTAGGAATGTAGATTTACCTGTACCCGCTTTTCCGGTCAGAAAAACCGACTGGCGGGTATACTGAATAAGATTCAGGGCGTCCTGAAAAGCTGCGTTATTAGTGTCTACGCTCATAAAGTTAGTGACGGATAAGCAGATGTGCTGACCGGATAAATGAATTAGATAATCCCGAAATGTTTCATAGCCTTGCTGATGCCGTCCTCATCAATGGGGGCTGTCACATAGTCGGCTGCGGCTTTTACATCCTCTTTGGCCTGCCCCATAGCGACTCCGATAGCTGCGTGGCGGAGCATGCTGATATCGTTTCCTCCGTCGCCGAAGGACATCGTTTCTTCCAGCTTGATACCAAAGTGCCGGATGATTTCATCGATGCCTTTCTGTTTGGTATCGCCTTTGGCTGTGACATCCGCAAAAGCCGGATACCAGCGGCCTATTTCGCAAGTCGGGATGGATGGAAGCACTTCTTTTTCTTCTTCCTCCGTGATGAAGGGAGTCATCTGGATCACTTCCTTATTGCTTGCTTCTTCAAAGGAAACTGTCGGGATGACATTTACATGCAGGAAGTCATAAAAGATCTTCTTCACCATCTCATTCGGTTGGCAAACAGAGATATTATGCTCCTCCACGAAGATGCAGGGGACTCCTTTTTTTTCGCAGAAAGCGGCCATTGCTTTTACTTCTTCCTGCGGGATGGCACTTTTATAAATTACTTCTTCTCCGACAAAACAATAGGCTCCGTTCATGGTGATATATCCATCGATCAGGTTCCGGTCCTGCAATTCGGAAAGATTGTTGATAATGGCTTTCGGGCGTCCGGTAGCGATAAATATTTTAAACCCTTTTGCGTGGGCGGCTTCCAATGCCTCAATGGTAGAAGACGGGATACGGTGTGTTTCGAAACTAACCAGCGTTCCGTCTATATCAAAAAATAAAGCTTTCGTCATAAATTCCTTTTAATCCTGATTGGTACGTAGCAAAGATAATTCTTTTCAGTTATATAAACCTAATGAACAGATACAATTTCATGATAATATAACTGTCTTACTTCTTTCCAGACATGAAAATAAGTGTCTCAGATGGACATAAATATGGGTAAATGTTAAATTCTGTGTTATAATTTGACGCCTTTTATTGCTGTTTTCCCCATTACAAGACGATTATAACTCGTTGAACCGACCATAAATAAGAACATGACCTTAGGTAAGCAGGATGACATAGCAATGTTTTTATTTTTTAATGCAAAATTTGTCTTAAATAGTCACTACTTCTCAATTATCTTCTTATCTAGATTGATTTTTATATTTAAAGTAATTTCCTTTTGATTACGAATGATCAGAAATTCAAGTGTTTTACTTTGTTTTTTCTGAATATATGATTTAAGTGCGGTCAAACCATTTATTCGAATACCATTTATACTTTGTATCAAATCTCCACTATTAAATCCTGCTTGAGTAGCCTTTGAATCATCTGGAATCTTGTCAAAAGCAATCCCAGTCCAATCAAAACTTACCCCGTATGCGGAAAGTTCATCTTTTTTCGGTTCTTTAATAATGGCTCCCAACCAGCCATAGGTTTTTGATATATGATTCTTCTCATTATCCAATTTTATTAGAACTTTGGGGATAACAGGAACTTTAGTTATTGTCTTTAGCTTTTTACTCCTAATACCAAACTGTGACATATCAAAGTTTTGAAATCCAATTTGAAAAGCAGGAGAGTTTTGCATAACCCGAAAATCTCCCTTTGAAATATCAACAAACAGTGGGTTTCCAATTTTAGAATGAAGATCTGCACCATTTGTAACATAACGAGTCATGTTTTTTTCATCTGAAACAAAAAGATTATAATCTAACTCTTTTCCCCATTTATCTTCCAAAGCAAGAACATTATTCATCGCGGCCGGACGATAGGCACCAAATACTATATTATGCTTAAAAACGTCCCTGCTTTCTTTTACCCATACATGCGGATGTAGTGTATTATTTACTATAATATTGTTAGTCACAATTCTATCATACCCTTCGCGTAATTTTATTCCTCCGCCGAGCATTAGATTATTATAGATCCGATAAAAAGTAGATCCATCGTCCAAATCAATATCCCAGCCATGATCACACTTCCAACGGCTATTCCTTATTATGTTAGGTTCAAGAATATCCCAATATGGCATATCCGATGATTTAGCTACTTCTTTAGATACTATGTTTACGTCGGGAGTCCAAAAACGATCTCTTCCCCAAGAATTAAAACTACCGTGATCTCCTGTCTCAAGTACGGTATTAAAAACATCGCAATACTCGATAATATGTCCACCAAAAGTTCCTTCATTGATATTAATTCCTGCTCTTGGTACGTCATAGATAGAACAATGGCTAATTCGTATACGATGTGACATTGATATTTGTATTGGAGCTGTTTGCTTTTCATCACGGCCAGTCATAGTAATGATACAATCTTCAACTGTACATTCTTGTGGATAGTTGTCACTTTTAGGACCAAAAGTCTTATCTAATTTACTATAATCCTGATTGCCATAACGAAACAAAGGGTTTCGTACGGTTGTCGGATCGCCTACAAATATAACGCCATTGGCGCCACTATCATGAATATAGCAACTTTTAATAATAATTCTTCGATTATAATTATTCACAAAAATTGTATTTCCTCCAACTTGGTCAAATTCACAACTCTCCAACAAACAATCTTCTGCACCATTATATACAACAGCACCTCCACGATAAACAGTCCAATCCGATCGAAGTAACTGTTCTTTATTATCCATAAAGGTACGACTGGCATGACGAAAAACAAACCCTTTGATATTGACTCCTTGCACTGGATTTTGCTTGTTTCCATTAAATTCTATTAAATGTCTCAGACGCACAATCTCGACTTTAGCATGTTTCATATCTACACCGGTGGGAGGTATATAATAAAGTTTATTCTCTTCCTTGTCAAAGAACCATTCCTCCGGGACATCCAATTCTTCTTTTATATTTTCTACCATACGATAAACCGGGTGCATAGGAGAAGGACGATTATTTTGCCAACCACCTATCATGTCTAAGGTTCCATTCATTTTTTTTCCTTGTATTTCCCAATGCATATCTCCCCACAAACTGTTATGCATGGAATGAAGATAGGCACCTGCCGGATTCTTCCATCCGGCTACCCTCGTATCATTGAGGGGATCCTCGTTTGGATTAGCTTGAACTTCATGACTCAACACCCAGGTATCGTATACATTTTTTCCATTCCCCGGATTAGCATTTGGAAAACGGGCCATCCTTTGTCTGACACCATTGACATATAACTGATCAATATTTATTTCTTTTGGAACTTCGGTAATATATACATCTTTATCGCCGTGTATCCACTTCGCATTAAGAATACTTCCTCCACTGATGACAGCCTTTCCTTCATTTCTGGCACGATAAGTAACCGTCACCGGATACTCCTTGCTATCTTCTTTTGTAAACTGTATCGTTTCCGGCAAGTAATATATGCCATCTTCAAAAATAACCTCTACTTTTGTATCCGAATTAAAGCTACGTGCTAATTGCTGTGCTTTAGCAAAAGTTGCCACCGGCTTCTCTTCAGTTCCTGTCCATTGATCATTTCCTCTTGGAGAAACATAAATAGTTTGTCCGCTGACCCAAAAGCATATTAATAGGAGACTAACAGATAGCAATCCTTTTCTTGAAATATATTTTTTCATTTAAGTTATATTTAGTGTCTGTTAAATGAATGATGGTTGTCTGATGATTCGATAAATATCAATAAAGCCAGTAAATTTAAAGTATTCGATATAACGTTTACAACTCTTTTTGGAAATACTTACCGAAAGCAAAGTTATTGAAATATTCTGTTTAGCAGATGATTTTTGCAAGTTTTTGGTTCCTTGAATACTTACTTATGAAAGAATTGAGGGTTGTTTAGTAAAAGAACGATCGTTGAAAAAGCCGATAATGTACTGGAGAATGTGACATAAACCGGGCATTCCGATCATGTGACTTTCTCAAACTTTGAAGTTAGCTTATTTCACTATACTGATTTTATGATTGACATTTGATTTATAACATAATAACTTAGAATATATGAAAACAAAAGTAGAAAGAAGACTAAAAGTCGTCTTCCTACTTTTGATTCAATCACCTGCAACTATTATTTCTTTCCCTTTGTAAACATGATTTCTGCGATGCTTGCATTTACACCATTGTTACTGTCGGTCACTGTAGTACGGAAATACCTTCCACTTGCAGCTTTCGGCAATAAAAGAACTTGCGCATTAGGAACTTTATCATTCGGGAAATCTAATTTTCCTAATTCGGTCCAGTTTTCTTTATCATCACTGATGCTGAACACTACTGATTTCAAATCAAGGTTATTATTACGCCTTGCTAATTCTATGGATATAATGTCTTGTGTGTGTTGCATATCAAATGTGATTATATGCGGCAATGGAGGGTTCTTTCCTTCACCATCCCATTGTGAATGCCAAAAAGTATTTAAATCACCATCAATTAACGCTTCTTTATGGCCATTTACGGCTCCTTCGCCGGTCAATTCTTCAGTATTAGCCTCAACACCCCATCCTGTACGGTCTATGTTCTCATATTGAGAATGAATTTCACCCCATTCTTCTTTTGATACAGTATAGTAAGCTGGAAAACTCATCACTTTCTCTGTTGTCAGGACATTGTCGATTGCATTGTCCGGAAGAGAGTATTTGGATACCAATTTGAATTGTGTATCAAGAACTGCATCTGGTAGAATCAGAGTCATTTCCCCTTCCGGTTGAGTAACTGTTTTTTCAATACCTTCGTTGTTTGTATAAGTTAACTTTGTTTCTATACATCTTTCGGCTGAAGTCCAATTGATAGTTACTCCTGTCAGGGTTGCTGACATTGAATTAATTCCCTGTGCTGATAGACCTGCCTGATAATTGGAACCGTATACTTCACCGGCAATAGTTCTTACTAAAGACTCTTTACCAGTATCGCTTCTTGTTATCATGTTGAATATATATTTTCCTTCCGGGAGATTTATAATCGTTGACATAGGATCTTTTACAACACGATTCTCCGGAACAGGAACTTCCACGGGCTTTTCACCTCCTTCCCATGTGATCACACAAGAACTGATTCGTGGGTCAGCATTCAAATACCATTCTAATTTGATACGGTTAAATCCACTATAGGCATTCAAATCCTGGACAGCGCCAAGATAGGTTTCTTCTCCCATTTCAAGATACTTTTCATGTATATCGTACATGTCTCCACAAGCGGTTACCAAGAAGGCTGATAAGCCGCAAGCTAAATATTTTATTATATTTTTCATAATCTGATTTTTTAAGTTACTCAGCAGCAGGTTGTCCCCAGAAAGTCATTTCACCTATCTGAGCGTAAGTACCACCACTCCAGTTTTCAAGCATTAGGATTCTTACATAACGGAAATTTGGGGCATCAATAGGAACTTCGTGTTCATCTCCGTTTTGTATGTATTCTATGTCCTCATTGGTTATATTGGGGTTATCTATTCCTGAAGGCTTATAACATTCGACATCTATGATTTTTGTCCACCCTTCAAATGTGGGATACATAATGCCATCCTCGCCTTCTTGCCCACTGTTATACATTTCGTCTGTTAGTTTTGTACAACCATAAATCACATATTTTTTTAAATTATTGTGAGTATAGGTCCAAACATTACCATCTCCTCTACGTTGCCACATTTTGAATCGACTTATTTTAGCAACCTGTCCCATGTCGAAGGTTATACATCTTCCCATAGCAGGATTACTGGCATTAGTCACACTATGGAAACAGTCTGTATTATTATTACCTTGCCAGATATTTCTTATCGGCAGACCGCCCATTGCTTCACAATCACCCGGTAAACGTGTTGAGAGTTCATTGAATTTCGACTTGTCAAGTTCTTCTTCGTACAAAGGATTGCTTTCCAACTCCAATGTTTCGGAATAATTATCCCAACGGTCACGAATTCTATATCCTAATGTGATAGGCTCCGCCGCTAAACCACGAATTTTGGCTTGTCCGTTCACAATGCTGGAATAGAAATTCTCTAAAGAAACCCATTCTCCGTTTTCTTTCTTGGTAACTTCCAAAATGATATTTTGTTTTGTCGGATTTTCCCAGGTCATACTGACTCCGCCAAAACTATCAGTAATTTTAAGTGATTTGTAGATAAAATCTACAGGAGGAGTCAATGGGCTAATGGTTACAGTTTCCGATTCAGATTCATTACGGCTTTTGTCTATACTCTTTAAATAGATATTATAATCTCCGATTGTTCCAAATCCTTCTACGATTAAGCTATCTACATAGGGCGAAGCTTTGGTGGTTCTTTCAATCCCATTGATCATATAGGATGCCATGACACATAAAAGGTCGTCATCTTTTGGAGGGGTATAACGAATGATAGCTCCTCCATTAATGTTTTCTACTTTAATATTTGTAGGTAATCCCGGAGCCACGCTATCAGTAGCATTAAGCCCTATCTTTTCGTCTTGTCCACATCCCGCTAAACAGAACATGCAGAGCACAATAGTGAATGCATCTTTTGTAAGTTTTGATATGTTATTCATATTTCTCATATTTCCAATTTTTATATATTATGAATATTGCTGTTACCATCCCAGGTTTTGTATCAGGTTTGGATCTTTCAATATTGTCTCCAGTCTCAATGGCCATAGATAATCTTTAGAACTATACTTCGAACGTAAGAAGATAGTAGTTACTTTATAAAATTCCTGAGCTGTTTCTCCTTGGATATACCACCCTTTCACTTCGCGTGGGAGTTCCTGTTTCCAACGACGTAAATCCCAAAAACGTTTCCCTTCACAAGCCAATTCGTTCAGACGTTCCATGTGAATGATTTCGCGCATGCCGGACTTTGTATTAGGTTTGTCTGGAGATTTTGAATATTTATTCCATGACTCTTTTACTCCTTCAAGACCTGCTCGTTCGCGAACTAGATTAACATAATCATATACGTCTTGTGCGGGAGATTCCTGAGATTCGTTCAAAGCTTCCGCGTACATCAAATATAAATCAGCAAGACGGATGATTGGAAATGAATAGCGATATGGGGAAAAACCATCTTTTGTTAAACTAGTTTTATAACTACATACTTTTTTATTTAAATATCCAGTATATGAATGGTCTTCTGAAGTTTGGCGCCCAGATACTTCCTTTGCCCGAAAATGATAGAAAGCAAGATTCTTCGGTTCATCATTTGTATAACCATCACCATACCATGTTCCACGATCAAACGCTAATGAGGCATAAAAACGAGGTTCACGATTCAAGTGAAGATAGGCAGTTTGTTCTCCCGTCTGGAGGTAATATTTATTGTTACCTTCATCCAGAATAGTGGTGATGTCATAGCGATTAGGATAGTGAGTAATCCAAAATTCACTATTATCTTCGGAGATGGGTACACCGTTGGAAGAATAGAATGCTTCGGCTACTGTCAAAGTTGGCCCTAAGACAGAAACTGCGTCATAGTGACCGCCTTTCGTATGTTTAGCCATTGCAACTTTTTGTAATCCATTAACATTCCCCGTACTTCCCCAAATAATTTCTTCATTCCATTTCTCTGTAACCGCTTCACCGATATCTAACAATTTACGTGTTGCTGCTGAGATACTGGTTATTGGCAAAGGAAAAGTATAAAGTTTTTCGTGTCCATTTTCTCTAGCACAGTTAATAGCCTCTAATGCCGCATCTGCCGCTAGTTTCCATTTATTTCCATCAAATGCATTAGGGAACAGGTTTCTGCCTTGGTTATCTTTTATGTTGATATAATCCGAATTTCCATTGAACAACGGGCTGGCAGCCAATAATAGAAGCTGGGCTTTTACTGCTTTTGCGATTGGTTGGGTAATTCGTCCCAATTCCTGCCCTGTTTCTGTAATCTTTGGAGGAAGATCATTGTATGCTTCATCCAATAAGTTTGATATATAGGCTACTACATCATCTACCGGTTCGCGATAGCGTCGCACTTCTTCCTGGGGAGCATCTACCGGGATATTAGTATCCATAATTGGAATAGGTCCGTATAGCATAAACAGATAAAAATGGTAATATGCCTTGAGAAATTTCACCTCTGCTATCCATCTGGTACGTTCATAGTTCTGTATATCCTGAGGTTTATCGATATTTTCTAGGAAAATATTACAATCGCGAATAGCTATCCATAGATTGGTTCCTCCGTTTCTCCCATCCCAAAAATTCTGATAGGGGTCATTATTATTTTGTTCACCACGACCAATTTCCCATGCATTGAGAGATAAACGTTGATCGATAAAGCCAGTTCCTTTAGGCATTAACCAGTGTTCGTCACCTGCCAGGTATCCTATTGAACCACTTTGATCCCATGAAGGCAGATAACTATAGCAGGTGTGTAGAAACTTAAACGAATTAATTCGATTACTGAAGGCGTTATCCATGTTTGGAGTACCTTCTGGCACTATATCTAGATAGTCACTGCAAGAAGTACCACAGAGTACAGTAGCGATCATGAGTGATATGGATGTAATAATTTTTTTCATACAACATATTTTAGAGTGAAAGTTGAATACCTATATTAAATACTCGTTGAACAGGATAACCCAGACCATTGTTACCCATTTCCGTATCCCAAATCTTGAATTTAGAAATATTGAACAAGTTTGTTCCGCTTACATAGATACGTAAGTTTTCCAGTTTAGCTTTACTGGTCAATTTCTTTGGAAGTGTATAGCCTATTTCCGCCGATTTCATACGTAAGAAGGTACCGTCGCGCAACCACCAAGTACTTGACTGGTTATTGTTGTTAATAGCTGTATCTGACAGTCGTGGCCAAAAAGCGTACATGTTTTGGTTGGCTTCGCTCCAATGATTGTCTGCAATGACTTGAAGCAAGGCATTATTAGCTTGTTTACCGCCTAATTCCTTATCAGGATCATAAGGTTGGGCGAAAGGAGTAATGCGTAGCGGATCTATGAAGAATGAAGATCGTGCTGAACCTTGAAAGAAACAGTTGAAATCAAAATCTTTGTATCCTATAGAGAAACCGAAACCGTAGATAATTTCCGGCGTAGTCGGATATCCGATAGGCACTTTATCCTGCTCGTCAATGATTCCATCGTGATTAATGTCTTTGTATTTGATGTCTCCAGCCGTATATTCGCCAAATTGTTGTTTGGGGGAATTAGCCACGTCTTCATCATCTACAAATAAGCGTTCAGCTATAAAACCAAAGGTCTGACTTAGTTTTGATCCGATTTTACTTCTCCATGGAGTTGCAGAGTAGTCTGGTTCTTCATACTTCGAAAATTCACTGCTGGCATATGTGAAGTTCCCTCTGACAGTAGCCCATAGATTTTTGTTGAAGATATGTGAATAATCCAGTGATATGTCAACACCATGTCCTTTTGCTTCACCTATATTGGCTTTGATAGGAACTTGAAATCCCATCAAACTTGGAATGTCGGCACGTTCTTGCAGGATATTACTTCTTCTTTCTTTGAAATATTCAGCCTGTATTTCCAGATCATCGAATAATTTTACTTCAAATCCTACATTTAGTTTATGAGAAATCTCCCAACCTATTTTCGGATTGGCATATCGGTTAATAGAGATACCGTTATATCCAGTGTCAAAATTTGTACCAAAATTCATGCCTCTATCAGAATTATTCATATTTACTTCTGAGAGATAAAAGAAACGCTCACCATCATCAGAAATGTTATCATTACCTACCAATCCGTATGAACCTTTTAGCTTAAACATATTGATTATCTTAGATATAGGTTTGTCTTTCCAAAATTTCTCATTGGAAACAACCCAACCTAAACCACCTGACGGGAAGAATCCCCAACGATGATTCTTATCAAAACGTTCGGACCCGTTATAACCGAAGTTGAATTCAGCAAAATAGCGATCAGAAAATCCGTAAGTAAAACGTCCTGCTAATCCTAAATTACGAGTTGGAAGTGATTTCTGTAAGGTAGACTCATTTCCACTTTTTCCTTCACGTACGGTGTAAACCAACATACCGCTGACATTATGTTTTTCTTCAAATGTCCGGTCATAAGATAAAGATGCTTCCAAATATAAAGAACTACCTACCTTTTTTGCTCCTGGGGAGTATCCTAGGTAATCTGTACCTAAATCAGGATTTAAAGCTGAAAGAATATATTCATCCTTAGTCTTATCGTAACTATCTAAAGCGTAATAGAATGGGGTATAAGAACGCTGAAGGTCATAGTAAGAGGTCCTATTGACATTTCCCAGCAAACGTCCTTTCAACCCTTGGGTTATAAAACTGAAATCTTGTTTTAATTCTAATTGGGCGAGTACAACTGTATTTTCATATTCTTTGTATCCTCGTGCCATTTCAGCATATGGATTCAAGTAATTTGCGCTAGTTCCATAATTACCGAACAAAGGATAGTTGGCATGTTGGTTTGCTGCATCCGGAACATATGTTGCAGGAAACAAAACCGGGCTGGCTTTAATGGCTTGGCTGTACACTTGTGACCCACCGGCTAACGGACCTTGATAACTATCGAAAGTTCCGCTTACGCGCACTCCCAATTCGGTCGTTTTTGTTAAATTAATATTTATATTTGAACGTACTGTATATTTGTTTAATTGGATATTATTGTCGAAAAGATTACTGGGAACCTGTTTTAATATTCCATTATCTCGTGAGTAAGATAATGCCACATAATAACGAGCTACACGACCACCACCGCTAAGACTCATATTTCCACGGTAGTTGGTAGTAAAATCCCTGAACAGCATATCCTTCCAGTTAACCATTGGATAAACATTAGGATTCAGTCCTTTTTCGCGGGCAGCTATTGCACTTTCCAAATAAGGTAATGCGCCATCTGGATTTCGGGTTCTTACCGCTTCATTATGAAGCTTCATAAAAGTCAATGGTTCTGCAATCTCAACTTCTTTTGAAGGTGCGGAGAATGAACTTTCTACTCTGAAAGATAATTTCATTTTACCTTCTGTACCTTCTTTGGTTGTTACCAGAATGACGCCATTAGCACCACGTGCACCATAGAGGGCGGTAGCTGTAGCATCTTTTAGAATGGAGAAACTGGCGATGTCATCAGTATTTAACCTTGCCAAATCAGCAGAGGTCAATTCGATGTTATCAATTAAAATTAGTGGGTCGGCTTTACCTGTACCAAAAGTCGTTACACCACGGATAAAGAATTCTGCATTATCTTCTCCTGGTTCACCGCTTCTTTGGTAAGCAACCACACCAGCTAGTTTTCCGGCAAAACCTGTGGTCAAGTTACTGCTGGTAGTTTTTAACTCTGCTGGTTTAATGGTGGAAACCGAACCTAATACGGATTCTTTCTTTTGTTTAGCAAAAGCTACAATTGTAACGTCCTCCAAAGCAATCCCACTATCTTCTTTCATGGTAACAACACGAAAGATATTTAGATTTTTAGGATTGAACTCAATGATCTTTTTCTCAAATCCAATATAAGAGAATTCAATAGTTTTAGTATTAGCCGGTACCTTTAAAGTAAAGTTTCCGTCCAAATCTGTAGCAACTCCCGTATTGGTTCCCGGAATATAAACACTTGCGCCAATGATTGGCTCATTGTTGAAATCCAGGACAATACCTTTAATCGTGTAGGATTTACCTGTTTGTTGTGGCGATGCTGTATCCTGTTTCGCGTAAAGTGGAGCAGTACACATTCCATACAAGCAAAACAGGATTAATAATTGTAGTATTCTTCCACCACCATTTTGTTTTTCATTAATCATAGAAATTAAAAGTGTTAACAATTCATTCTTGTGTTTTCAATAAGCATGAATCTTGTGGTTAATTAAATTTTTTCGATATGTTTGGATAGACAGTCCTTATATATTAAAGATCTGTTATCTTCATTAAGACTAATTTCTCTTTCTTTGCCTTCATTGGGGTTAAATTGATAATAAGAAAATTTATATAGTGTAAAAATCAAAATAGATGGCGTCTTTTCTATTTTGTTTTTTGCTTTTAGTTAGTACTTGTGATGAATGTAAAATCAAGGAGCTATCGTTACTCCGATTTCATTAGGTTCAACTTCTGCAGCCATTTCAGTGGGAGTGGTGGCTTCCAGTTTGATGAAGCGTGCCTGAACTTTTTGATTAAAATAGACCGTTTGAGGCAATGGGTTGTGCATAATGTTGCTGAATTCTCCATTGGTAGGTACTTCTTTCCAACTCTTGCCGTCAAGACTGATATAAAATTTGTATCGGAAAGCCATTGTTGTCTTTGCTTTTGCGTTTAGGGGAGCATAGGTAAAAGCGCTGATTGTCACCTTCTTTTGCAAATCTATCATTAATGGCTTTGTAGATATAACTTTCCATCCTGAACGAGGCAACTGATTCCAGTTTTCCTCTTGTTTCCCTTCCTGTATAGGTGCTGCATAATAGGCAGCCACCTGACTGATGTTAGCATTCAGACGAGATTCTAAAATCTTTATCCGCAACTGGTCTGCTTTAATAGTTGGGAATCGCAGTAATCGCTTATAACCCACAGTTGTCCCCTTAGCCATTTCTTTCCAACCGTTGTCTGTCAGTGCTTCTATCGCGAATGCTTCAATCCTTTGCCCTTTGGTTATATCTTCCTGTAGCATAACTACATTAATTTCAGAACCGGATTTTAATTGGTATATCTTTTCATTACCGGAAGCTGTATTCCAATATTTCTTCCCTTTTTTTACGTAGTTGTCAGCAAATACTTGTTTCCGGTAGGCGGCAAACTCTTGCAAACGCTGTACGTCTGCTTCATGAATTAAACCTCTACGGTCCGGTGGTATATTCAGCAGAAGTACGGAATTGTATCCTACTGACTGGAAGTAAATGTCTACGAGATGTTTCAATGATTTCACTTTATTATCTTCTTCTTTATGGTAGAACCATCCCGGGCGTATGGAAACATCTACTTCCGAGGGGTACCAAAATAACTCCGTAGCTTTTTCCAACATCTTGCGGCTTCCTAAATCATTTGACTGTCCATTGATTCCTAATTTCTCATTATTCTTGTCAGCACGGGCATATATCCCTGGAGTTAGCAGGGTGGTGCTCCATTCTGTTTCACGGCCTAATCCGTTTTCGTTGCCTACCCAGCGAATATCATCTCCCATAATTGCCATTACTGCTTTAGGTTGTAACCGGTGGATTGTTTCATAGACGGTATCCCAGTCATATACTTGTTTTTTTCCGTTTGGGCCTTCTCCGTTTGCCCCGTCAAACCACACTTCGTGTACTTCTCCATAGTTAGTTAGCAATTCGGTTAGTTGGCGGATAAAAAACTCATTGTAGCGAGGAGAATCTCCATAACATTCTGCATTTCGATCCCATGGAGAGAGATATACTCCAAACCTCATACTATATTTCTTGCATGCTTTTCGAAGTTCTTTCACTACGTCGCCTTGTCCGCTTTTCCAACTGGAAGACGCTACGGAATGCTTGGTCGTAGCTGTAGGCCATAAGCAGAAACCGTCATGGTGCTTGGCTGTCAGAATCACCATTTTGAAACCTGCTTCTTTCAAGTTGCTTACCCATTGTTCTGCATCCAATTCTGTAGGATTAAAGAGATTGGGGTCTTCCTTTCCATCTCCCCATTCACGTCCGGTAAAGGCGTTTATGCTGAAATGAAGGAAAGCCGTCAGTTCCATTTGTTGCCAGACTACTTGTTGAGGCGTTGGAACCAAACGTGCAGCCATATCGACTTTTTGTTCAAGAGTGGCATTCAAGGAAAACTCTACGTGTTTTACATAATAGTTTTCTTTCTTTTGTGCCTGTCCTCCCAAAGTAATGATGGAGAATAATATAAAAGAGGTCAGTAGTTTGTTCATAGGTCATAGTATTAATTGAAATTGTTATTTTTAGGAGAAATTTCCACTATCCAGCACCAATGCCGCTGGATAGTGGAATTGGGGGTAATGTTAAGTTCTTATTTGCATATTTCGTATCCAGAGAAAATGCAAATCGTAAAAATTGAAAAATGAGAGGTCATTTAATAGTGTAAATCTTTTCATATGTATTATAGGGTATTTATTCAACTTGATGTGTGCTGCAAAAGTAGGAGAATGAATGGTGCAGCATGTTTCAAAAATCACTAATTTATTTTCAAAAATCACTAATTAGCCCCATTTCATCGGGGAATATGTTGTTATATAGTAAAAATAAGAAGTTGTTAGAATGGAAAGTATTCTTTTTTTGTGATGCGTTTTCTTTTTGACATAGCAGTGTTTGTGAGATAGAGAAGATACTTTTTCTCTTTTTCTGGTAATATTTTCTCTTAAATGTAGTATCTTTGAAAACTGAATCTTATAATCTGACTATAATGAACGCAACAAAACTATTGCTCATAGTATCTATTGTACAGATGCTCTTTCCATATCCACTTCGGGCAGAACATTATTACTACAAACAAATCTCATTAAAGGCTGGTTTACCTTCAACTGTACATTGCATTGCAGCAGATAATCGTGGCTTCGTTTGGATGGGAACAAGATCAGGCTTGGGAAGATTTGATGGACAGGAACTTAAAAAATATATCCATAACTCATCCTTGTCTAATTCTCTTCCCGGTAATCAAATTTATCAGATTGCGAGAGGAGAGCAGGGGAATCTTTGGATATTAACAGATAAGGGAATTTCACTTTATCGATATCAGAGTGATGACTTTCTTTTGCAGAAGGATGAGAAAGGTGAAAATTTGATTGCTTATTCTGTTTGCCAGACCCCTGAAGGGATTTTATTCGGTGGACAAGGGAAAATCTATCGCTATAGCTATAAAGAATCTTGTATACGGAAAATATACGAATTTAAATCGGAGCTGAACTTTAATATTACCGCTTTGGGTTTGATAGATTCTCATACGATACTATGTTGCAGTCGTTGGCAAGGGATGTATTTGGTTGATCTTCAGTCAGGCGAATGCAGACGGGCGCCTTTTGGGTCGGAAATAGAAATTACGGGTATGCTTGTTGATTCCGAACAAAGAGTGTGGGTTGCTTCTTATAATGTCGGTCTGCGTTGTTTTACCCGTGATGGAAAGCAGATTGCACTTTATACAACTCGTAATTCCTCTCTTAGCAATGATATTATATTGAGTATTGTTGAACGTAAAGGACAAATATGGCTTGGGACAGACGGGGGAGGTATTAATATACTCAATCCCGAGACCCATCAGTTTTCCTCCTTAAAGCATATCCCCGGAAAAGACAATTCATCACTTCCTAATAACTCAATCATCTGTCTTTATAATGATCAAAATAATAATATATGGATTGGGAGTATTTATAGTGGTTTGATTAGTGTTCGTGAGGTATATATGCAGGCATACACAGATGCGTTGCCAAATAATAAACAAGGTTTGAGTGACAATATAGTATTGAGTTTATGTCAGCAGGAATCAGGTCATATCTGGGTGGGAACAAATGGAGGTGGAATTAATTGTTTTAACTCCCTTGCCGGAGAGTTTACACATTATCCTTCTACTTCGGGAGATAAAGTCGCTTCGATTTGTGGCTTTGCTTCCGGGAAATTATTGTTGTCTATATTTGCACAAGGGATATTTATTTTTGATCCGGTCACAGGAAATAAACAACCATTTACTATTATTGATAAAGAAGTCAATGAACGTTTATGTCTTCACGGAAATACGGTCAATGTTTATCGGAATACTCCCAACACGATATTGCTATTGGGTAATCACGTGTATTGTTATCATTTGAAGGAGAAGCAGTTTTCTATTGTTTCCGAAGAAAAAGGCATAAATATTATTGAGGGGTCCTTGAAAGCAATTGCCTGTGATGGACATTCAACTTATTTGAACGATATAAAACATGTTTATGAGTTGGATAATCATAGTAATAAACTGAGAGTGTTGTTTACTGCTCAGGATGATATGAATATAAATTCAGTATCCATGGATGAGAGTGGCTGTTTTTGGATCGGGAGTAATTTAGGTTTGGTGAGTTATCGTCCAGCGACACAGAAACAAAAAATGATTTCTACTTCATTATTTACAGAGGTCTCCTCATTGATTTGTGATCAAAAAGGAAAGATTTGGGTTGGTGCTGAAAACCGACTGTTTGCATGGTCCATAGCGGAGGAGAAGATGGCATTATTCGGCGAAACGGATGGAGCTGTTCCGAACGAATACTTTCCGGAAGCTCGTTTGTTAAGTCAGCAGGGTGATATTTATATGGGAGGGGTCAAAGGATTGCTTCATATTGATGGTAAGCTACCATTGAGAAATACGAATCCGCAATTACAATTATCAGATATCATAATCAATGGAGAACCTGCGAACAATAAATTGTATGATGGTATAAGAAAGCTCTCCGTGCCATGGAATAGTAATATTGTCATTCATGTCATGGCGAAAGAAGAAGATATCTTCAGACAGAAGGTGTATCGGTATCAGATAAAAGGGCTGGATGAGCAGCTTGTTGAATCATATAGTCCGGAACTGACTATGCGTGCGCTTCCTCCGGGCAATTATCAGATTATGGCTTCTTGTACCGCTAAAGACGGTAGTTGGGTGCCTGCTCAGCAATTGTTACAACTGACAATTTCTCCTCCATGGTATAAGACATGGTGGTTTATATTGGGTTGTATTCTTTTGGTAGCTGTCATTGTCATTGAAAGTGTGCGAAAAGTGTTGAAACGTAAGGAGGAAAAGCTACGATGGGAAATGAAGGAACATGAGCAGAAAACGTATGAAGAAAAAGTTCGTTTTCTGATTAATATAAGTCATGAATTGCGTACACCTTTGACATTGATCTATGCACCTCTCAAGCAGATATTGAAATCGCTTTCTCCTCAAGATGCCCAATATTTGCCGATAAAGGCTATTTATCGACAGTCACAGCGAATGAAAAATCTGATAAATATGGTGCTTGATGTGCGTAAAATGGAGGTAGGTGAAAGTCGGTTACAAATAGAACCACAGCCGTTAAACGAATGGATCAAGCATGTATCACAAGACTTTATTAGCGAGGGAGAGGCAAAAAGTATACATATTAGTTATCGGTTTGATTCACGAATAGAAGCAGTCAGTTTTGATAAAAACAAGTGTGAGATTATTTTAAGTAATTTGCTAATTAATGCCTTGAAACACAGTTCACAGCATACAGAAATAACTATTGTTTCGGAATTGATTTCTGAAAGAAAAAGAGTGCGCGTATCTGTCATTGATCAGGGAAGCGGATTGGAAAATGTGGATACACGAAAGCTCTTTACCCGATTTTATCAGGGCACTAAAGAACAAAACGGGACAGGAATCGGGTTGTCATATTCTAAAATATTGGTTGAATTACATGGCGGCTCCATTGGTGCCCGGGATAATCAGGAAACAGGTGCCACATTTTTCTTCGAACTGCCGTTGAGGCAGGATGCTGAAGAGATTGTTTGTCAACCGAAAGCTTATCTGAATGAGTTGATGAGCAACGATGATAGTGAACATATCAGTAAAGGAGAGGAGTTTGATACAACTTCGTATACGGTTTTGGTTGTGGATGATAATTCGGATCTGACGGACTTTTTTAGTAAGGCATTGAGTGAATATTTTAAAAAGGTGTTGATAGCTTCTGATGGAGTGGAGGCGCTTCAGTTGGTAAAGAGTTATACTCCAGACATTATTGTCAGTGATGTGATGATGCCACGAATGAATGGATATGAACTTTGTAAATGTATTAAAGAAGACCTTGCTGTCAGTCATATCCCTATTATTTTGTTGACGGCTAGAGATGATAAGGAAAGTCAGATTAGCGGTTATAAAAATGGAGCGGATGGCTACCTTACTAAACCTTTCGAAATAGAAATGTTGATGGAGTTAATCCGGAATCGTTTGAAAAATCGTGAATATACAAAGAAGAGATACTTGGATGCTGGATTAATACCTGCTCCGGAGGAAACTACTTTCAGTTTGGCAGATGAAACGTTTTTGGTGAAATTGAATAGAATCATTCAGGAGAATTTGAGTGATACGAAACTGGATGTGTCTTTCATTTGTAAGGAGGTAGGGATGAGTCGTGCTTCGCTTTATACGAAATTGAAGGCACTGACAGGCATTGGTCTAAATGAATATATTAATAAAATCAGGATGGAAAAAGCGATTCTGCTGATTACTGCTACAAATTTTACATTTACGGATATTTCAGAGAAAGTAGGATTTACTACTATCAGTTATTTCAGTACAGCATTTAAACAATATACCGGAGAAACTCCGACGGCCTATAGGAGCAGGCAGAAAAAAAAGGAATAGAGTGCCGGTATATATTAAAAGAATTGGCTTGAAAACGTCTGTTACAGAGTTTTAAGATACAAACTCGGAGTTTTTGTGTACTTTTGCTTCAAGATACATAAAAACCTCATGCAGTATGAACTATAATTTTGATGAAATAATAAACCGTAACGGTACGGACTCCGTAAAATGGGATGCTGTAGAACGCCGTTGGGGGCGTAATGACTTGATTCCGATGTGGGTGGCTGATATGGATTTCCGCACAGCCCCTTTTGTAATCGATGCCTTGAAGAAACGTCTGGAACATGAAGTGCTGGGCTATACATTTGCCTGCAAAGAATGGGCCGAATCCATTATTAACTGGCTCAAAGAACGGCATGGATGGGAGATTCGTGAAGAAATGCTGACGTTTACTCCCGGCATTGTCCGTGGACTGGCATTTGCCATCCATTGTTTCACGGAGAAAGGAGACAAGGTGATGGTCATGCCTCCTGTCTACCATCCTTTCTTTCTTGTGACACAGAAGAACGAACGTGAAGTGGTTTACAGTCCGTTGGTATTGAAAGACGGGCAATATCATATTGATTTCGACCGTTTTCGCAAAGATGTGCAAGGATGCAAACTGCTTATCCTGAGTAATCCCCATAATCCGGGCGGACGTGTATGGACCAAAGAAGAACTGTCGCAGATTGCCGACATCTGCTATGAGAACGGTACATTAGTAATCTCTGACGAGATTCATGCCGACTTGACCCTGCCTCCTTACAAACATCCCACCTTTGCTTTGATTTCGGAGAAAGCACGGATGAACTCCCTTGTCTTTATGTCTCCGAGCAAAGCGTTTAATATGCCCGGACTGGCAAGTTCGTATGCAATTATTGAGAATGACGAACTTCGTCATCAGTTTCAGGTATATATGGAAGCGAGCGAGTTCTCCGAAGGACACTTATTCGCTTATCTCAGCGTAGCGGCAGCCTACAGTCATGGTACTGAATGGCTGGATCAGGTCATTGCCTATATCAAAGGAAATATTGACTTCACGGAAAGTTATCTGAAAGAGCGGATTCCTGCCATCAGAATGATTCGTCCGCAAGCATCCTACCTTATCTTTTTGGATTGTCGTGAGCTGGGATTAAGTCAGGAGGAACTGAATCGCCTGTTTGTAGAAGATGCCCACTTGGCTTTGAATGAAGGAACGACGTTCGGCAAAGAAGGTGAAGGGTTTATGCGGTTGAATGTAGCCTGTCCGCGTGCTACGCTGGAGAAGGCTTTGAGGCAATTGGAACAAGCTGTCAACAATAGGTAGAAGTTTTGTCGAATGCTTTACACAAATCCGGTAACATAATACCTGTTTTTTATTCCTCACAAAGATATACAGACACTCACTACCAGACAACGGAAAAGGGCGATAATATATTTGATAACCATTTTAATTTATAACGATTATGCGAATATTTTTCCTGATATTCCTGCTTGCCTATGTAGGTGGTAATGTTTATATCTTTATCCGTACATTACAGATGCTTTCCGGCTTCTCGCTGGCTATGAAGATTCTGTTGTCTGTCGTCTATTGGCTGGTAGCTTTCTCGTTGGTGATAGCTATGCTGACCCGTCATATAGATATGCCTGTCATCCTGTCGAAATCCATGTTTCACATCGGTTCGGTATGGCTGGTGTTTACACTGTACATGATTTTTGCTTTGTTGATAGCGGATGTGACGAAGATATTTGTGCCGTCACTGAATCACGGTTTCTATTATGCGTTGGGAGCGACTTGCTGTCTGCTTCTGTACGGTTATTATAATTACCGTCATCCGCAGGTCAATAAGATTGATGTCTCCCTTGATAAGCCGATAGAAGGTAACGGAATCAATATCGTAGCCGTGAGTGACGTCCATTTAGGGTATGGTACGGGAAAAGCTATGCTGAAAGAATATGTAGATATGATAAATGCGCAGCATCCCGACCTTATATTTATCGGTGGAGATTTGATAGACAATAGTCTTACCCCATTATATAAGGAGAATATGGCGGAAGAACTGGCACAGCTGAAAGCTCCCTTGGGCATTTATATGGTTCCGGGCAATCATGAATACATCAGCGGTATTGATGAAAGCGTCCGCTTCTTGAAAGATACTCCCATACAACTATTGCGTGATTCCGTAGTAACATTGCCTAACGGTGTGCAGATCATCGGACGTGACGACCGTTCCAACCGTTCCCGTCATTCCCTGCCTACTTTATTAAAGCAAGCGGATCGTAGTAAACCCATCATTCTTTTAGATCATCAACCCTACAACCTGGCTAAAACAGATTCTTTGGGAATAGACTTGCAATTCAGCGGACATACGCATCATGGACAGATATGGCCTATAAGTTGGGTAACAGACAGGATATATGAACAGAGTCACGGCTATCGCAAGTGGACCCAATCACATATCTATGTTTCCAGCGGATTATCTCTTTGGGGGCCTCCTTTCAGAATAGGAACAAACAGCGATATGGCGGTATTTCGTCTGAATCAGATGGCGAAATAGTGAGAATATAATAAAAAGCGTTCTTGGGTGTGTTGAGAATTGAAAAGAATCGAGTATATTTGCATATAATCAATAGATTAAGAAGTTATGAGACGAACAGAAGTGATCGAACAAATCAAGGACATTATCCGTCATGTTGCTCCTACTGCTAAGACCATATTATATGGTTCTCAAGCGAGGAATGAGGCACGCAGTGACAGTGATATTGATTTGCTCATCTTGCTTGATGGAGAGAAAATAACTTTGAAAGAGGAAGAGGCGATTACTTTACCCCTTTACGAACTTGAACTGAAAACCGGTATATCTATCAGTCCGATGGTTATGCTGAAAAAACTTTGGGAAAACCGTCCGTTCAAAACACCTTTTTATATTAATGTCACTAATGAAGGAATCGTATTATGAAAGATATTTTAGACGAAGAGAGCCGGAAAGCATTGATCGCCTACAGAATGCAACGTGCTTATGATACAATGAAGGAAGCGGAGGTGATGATTCGGGAAACTTTCTATAATGCTGCTATTAACCGAATGTATTACGCATGCTATTATGCGACGGTAGCATTATTGCTAAAGAATAATATTCAAACGCAAACTCACAATGGGGTTAAAACGATGTTAGGACTGCATTTTGTATCTACCGGAAAGCTTCCTCTAAGAATAGGTAAAACATTTACTACGCTTTTTGAGAAAAGACATAGTGGAGATTATGATGATTTTATGTTTTGTGATAAGGAGATGGTTGACGAGTTGTTTCCACAAGCTGAATTGTTCATCAAATCTGTTGATGAATTACTAAAAGAATAAATTAGACTATTCAGACTCTGTAACTCTTTTCTCTTCTTAACCACGTCTCTGTTGTATATAAATTTGTTATATACCTCATGGGCGTGGAGCTATTACTTATTATTCGAGCACGGGCTTACCAGAGCCTTCACAGGGTAATGTAGTAATAGTTTCCGCGCCTTTTTTTTCTTTGGGGCATGCGGGAACACACAAATGAAAAAACAGAAAATTATGGATGATCCTACTTGTTCCTACCCCTGCCTGATGAAGCTTGATTTACAGGACTCCACCGACAAACTTGCCTTTCTTAAAGACAATTGGCCTAGCTTTGGACAAATTGAAAGCATTGATAAACTATCAAAACATGAACTTAAATGTACTCTCTGTTTTCTTAATGTTCTCATTGATGAGTTTGTAGATGATGAATATGTTTGTTCAAGTCGTGTTATGACTCGTTTGGTGTTGACACGCATATATGTTCAGAATACTATGGAAATCACGGCATTAAAAGAATTACGATTGGAACTAGAGAAGTCGGATGGTTGAGAATAGGTTGATTCTGGATTTTCTCCACAGTGATTTAATAGCAGTTTTGCTCTCATGCTCTAACAATTCGCTTGTATCCCTTTATTCATCGTGGTTTTGGCTATGATAGCAGGCGTGGTGGCAAGTATGAGAGCAAGCGGTTGCTCTCACTCTGTCAAATCGTGTTAGTAAGTGTTTGTTCAATGCTATCTTTTGATTTGTAGGATGTTAATGGTTGATTTGTCAACTATTAACGATTGACATCTCAGGTATTAATAATTGAGAAATCAGGTATTAATACCTGATAAATGATGTATTATTGAGCAATAGATGATTTAGTGCTACTTGAAAGAACAGGTGAATCGGAACAGTTGATACGGTTAAGTCAATCAGATCGTGTGGTCAAGTAATCCCAATCGACAGTAGTTTCAGATAGTTTCAAGCGTCTGAAACTTTTGTTTCAAGGCTTGGAACTAATGGTTTCAATGCTTGAAACTAGAGTTCCAAGCGCTTGAAACTATCTGAAACAACCGTGATTTTGAATTGGAAATTGCAGTTTGCACGAGAAGAATTAGGATGGAATTGACAACATAGACACAAGACAGGTATGAGAGCAAACGTTTGCTCTCATACCTGCTACCACACTT
>ENA-OOSX01000401-OOSX01000401.1-human-gut-metagenome-genome-assembly--contig:-NODE-401-length-26140-cov-4.237953_pt1 | contig 26140 bp, 21 predicted proteins | sample MGYA00241315_ERZ501225 | MGnify/ENA primary metagenome ERZ501225 (study PRJEB25962, sample SAMEA2042496) | human gut metagenome | biome: human gut; feature: human-associated habitat; material: faeces... | reverse complement strand
CGGCAACAGCATCATTGTTCTGGGTTCCTTTTGATTGGCAGGATACCAATGCAGCGGCAAAGGCTGCAATCATCATTACTTTTTTCATTGCTTTAATGGTTTAAATTAATTATAAAGACGCAATAGCGTTCGTTATTCATCATCTTCTTCTTTCTTGATGACGAGCAGCTTGTCCACCCGTCCGCGGTCCATATCCACCACTTCGAAGTCCAGGTTTTTGTAGCTGAACAAGTCTCCGGCTTTCGGCACCTGTCCTATCAGGAACATGGCAAGACCGCTCAAGGTGGTGAAGTCTTCTTCTTTCAGGTCATCATAGTTCATAATGCCCATTGCCTCCATAAAGTCATCCAGATTCATGGAAGCTTCCACCAGCATGGAACCGTCTTGACGAACAACGATTTCCTCTTCTTCCGTTTCATTCTCTTCGAGGATGTCTCCGAAGATACTTTCCGTCAAATCGTGCAGGGTGATGATACCTTCTGTATTTCCATACTCGTCTACAACAACTCCGAACTTGTTTTTGTTCTTCTTAAACAGCTCTAAAACTTTCTTTGCATACAAACTTTCCGGAATAAACAAAGCAGGGCGTGCAATACTACGTAAGTTGAAGGGTTGTTCGCCGCCCATCATCAAGATGATGTCCTTTACGGAAACCACACCGATAATCTCGTCCTTTCCCCGCTCCACCAGGAGATATTTGCTGAAGTGTTCTTCGTGGATGATACGCAGCACCTCTTCCGGTGTGTCTGTGGGATGGAGCACGACGATGTCGCGGCGATAGGTCATCAGGTCATTCGCTCTTTTGTCCGAGAAGCGGAACACGTCACGCAACATTTCCGTTTCGTCTTTGTCGATGACGCCTTGTTCCGAGCTTTGGTGCAGAATCATCTTCAGTTCGTCTTGTGTCATTTGGCGTTCTTCGCCGCTGTTCAGTCCGATGAGTTTGTTCATCAGTTTGGTGGAAGCGCTCAGCAGGCATACAAACGGATAGGAAATCTTGGTCAGCACAATCATGAAGGGGCTGAGCATGGTGGCCCATCGTTCCGGGTTGTTCAAGGCGATGGACTTGGGCACCAGTTCGCCTATGATGAGCGACAGATAGGTGATGATGGCTACTACGGTAATCATGGCGAGAGTCTTGGCATAGGCGGCTACTCCCGGAATGAGGGCGAACAGCGGTTCTACGTCATCAGCGATGGTGGCACCACCATAGGCACCGGATACGATACCGATAAGAGTAATACCGATTTGGATGGTGGAGAGGAATTTTTCGGGTTCTTCCAGTTGTTTCAATACTCCTTTGGCTCTTTTGTTCCCTTTTCCGACAAGAGTTTCAAGGCGTGCTTTACTTGAGGAGACTAAAGCGATTTCATACATGGCAAAAATGCCGTTCAGAATAAGTAAAAGTAGAATGATAATAAACTCCATAGTGGATTTTGAATAGTTTGTGAGGCAAAGATAATGATTTTTCAGTATTTATTGTTAATATTGCCATCCGTTAGAAAAAATAAACAATAAATAGATGAAAAAAAGAATTATTGCCTTGGGGCTTTTGTGGTGTCTGTCTGCCGTAATGTTGCAGGCGGCACGTGTAGACACGGTGTTGGTGAGAAGTGCAGCCATGAATAAGGATGTAAAAGTTGTGTATGTATTGCCTGATAAGGCTATCGGCAAGCAGGCTTGTCCGGTGGTTTATCTGTTGCACGGTTATGGCGGCAATGCGCGGAGCTGGGTGCAACTGAAGCCGGAATTGCCGCAGATGGCAGATGAGAAAGGGATCATATTTGTATGTCCGGACGGCAAGAACAGTTGGTATTGGGACAGTCCGGAGAATCCTGCCTACCGTTATGAGACTTTTGTCACCTCGGAATTGGTGAAGTATACAGACGGGAACTATGCTACCATTCCCGATAGAAAGGCGCGTGCCATCAGTGGATTGAGTATGGGCGGCCACGGTGCTTTGTGGAGTGCTATCCGTCATAAGGATGTGTTCGGTGCGGCGGGCAGTATGAGTGGAGGAGTGGATATACGGCCGTTCCCCCAGAATTGGGAAATGAACAAGCAGTTGGGAGAGTTTGCTGCCAACAAGGCATCTTGGGATGCGCATACGGTGGTCAACCAGCTGGATAAGATTGTAAATGGAGACTTGGCGCTAATCATCGACTGCGGTGAGGCCGATTTCTTTCTTGAAGTGAACAAGGACTTGCACAACCGGCTGCTGGCAAGGAAGATAGACCATGACTTCATCACCCGTCCCGGTGGACATACCGGAACGTATTGGAACAACTCCATAGACTATCACGTCCTTTTCTTCGACAAGTTCTTTAAGAAGTAAGTAGTTTATTATTCGATGGTATAGTTCACGGTGCGTGTGTAGTCCTGCTCGTAGCCGTTCCTTATATGCCTGACGACTGCATGGCAGGAAGTGACGATACCCCGGTTATCTAACGTATAAGTATAGGTGGTGGTCTCTTCACTTTCTCCGTTGCTGTCCGGGATGAGTTGGGTAATCAGATAGTTTGCAGGTTCTCCCAATATCTTCCCGTATATGGCAACCGCATGCATGGAAAGCGGATACATGTCCGTAATGAATAGGCTTGGTATTTCGGAGATATTTGCAATTTCATTGCCTGATGGTGTGGTAGCCGTACTGTTGTGCTCAAAAGTGTCAACCTTTTGCTGTATGCGCAATGCCCGGAAGTTGCTGTAGTCTATTGTAATGAATGAGTATTCTTTTCCGTCGTCCAGCTTTTCTGTGATGTTTTCCAGATAGTATTTGTCTTCGGTGTTGATGAGGTAGGAGAAGGTGTAAGTACGGGTATTTCCTGCCATATCCTGACTGGTACAAGTGGTGGCATAACCTTTGTCATTCAGCGTGTAGGTTGATACTGTACCTGCTTCGTCGGTTATCACGGCTTGATGGTCCTTGTATTCGACAGTAGTGGTATTCTCTATCTCGAAGAGTTCGTCTCCTGCTGTAAAGCTCTGTTTGCCGGTGTAACTGGTCAGCCTGCCTGCACTGTTGTAAAGGTAGGTGTGGGTGGCAGTAACCGGTTGCGCATCGCTCTCTATCACTTCTTTGAGTTCGATTTTGGAGAAAGGAGTGGTGGGGTAGGTTGACGGCTCCGGTTCTGGCGTATCACTGTCATTGTTATCATCGCTGCAAGCTGCCAGTCCGCCGAGCAACAGCAGGCTGAACATGATTCCCGAAAATCGGGTGATGATTGTAACTCTTCTGTTTAGTTTCATCCTATTGGTCTTTTTATTTGATGCGTACGGCATGGCTTGCCCGACGTTCAATGGAGTTTGCGAGAGTGGTCACTCTTAAAGAACGGGTATCTTCTTGTGCGGGCGGTTGTATGCTTCCGTCGATGGCGCCGAGTGCAGTGCTCAATAAGGCTTCGTTGGTATCTCCAAAGGGCAGGAAACGTGACATGTCGCTCATCTCATTCACTACATATCCCGAGTAGGCCGGTTGGAATCCGGATTCATAATCAGATTTCCCTTCCGAATTGTATATCTTGCAGACGATGGGATTCATCGTTATCATCAGTTCGGGGCTGGAGAAATTCCTGGAACCTACATTCTTGCCTACGGTAGTACCGCCGATTATGACAACATCCATATACGGGGCGAGGCAGTTAATCACCATTTCGGAGGCGGAGGCAGTCTGGCTGCTGGTAAGTACGTAGAGAGTATTCAGGTTTAGGTTTGCTCCGTTTCCGATGAGTCCGGAATTCAGGGTGAACGGTACTATCTGCGGATTGAAGCGGTTGTTGAATTCCAGGTACCCCAACTCTTGTCCCAAGGCGGAGGAAGGTGCAAGCATGGTACACAGCAATTCTGCGCAACTCAGTAATCCACCGTTGTTGTAGCGCAAGTCAAGGATGAATTCGTTGACTTGCTGTGATGCGAAATATTGGAATGCGCTGCGCAGGTCGTTGTCATATTCATTACTGTTGTCCGTGGGGCCGGAACTGAAGTGGTTGTAGACCAGATAACCTATTTTCTTGCTGCCTGATGTATATACATTCTTATAGTGCACCGGGTTGTCGTTGACGGGACGCGCCGATGCTATCTGTCTGGGTTTGTCGTAAGCAACGATGGCATTTTTCTCCACGTCGTAATAACCTACTGTAAGTTCCATGGCACTACTTCCATACAGTTTCTTATAATTCTGTTCAGTAATAAAGTTCCCGTCCATCTTCATAATCCAGTCACCCCGTTTCAGCCCGATTTCCGAGGCCGGGCTTCCGTCGGCAACGTAAAGAATCTGTGCAACAATGGCATTCTCTTCTCCTTCTACTTCTATCTGGTTGGTAGTGAACTGGAATCCGTAGCTGTAATCCGTATAGGGGATGCTGCGGGTAGTGGTGACGCTGACCAGACTGTCGATGGTGGAGAATTTGTCTTCTTCGGATTTGAGCGAGGCAAAGAAAGTGAAAGGGGCTTGAAAATAGTTCAGGTCGTTGGTATGGGGGATAGCGTCTACCCAATAGTACCACACACGCATGGTATCGTCAATCCAGCGGTCTGTCTGGGTCTGTCCGGCATACTCTTTCCAGCGGTCCACCCCGCAGGAAGTCAGATAAATGGGAAGAATCAGGGTTCCCAATATGAGTATCAGTATATTTCTTGCTTTCATGGGGGCAAAGATAGTGCAAATTGAGTGCAGAACTTTCATGCTTGCATGAAAAAGTTTTGCCGAAATGCAGTCTATCTTATCTAAAGATAGAAAATTGCTTGCTTATCTACCACAATTGTGGTATAAAATTCCCTAATCTGTGTCATTGTCTGCCCCGGCTTATCGCTCTATCTTTGCAACATCCGAATGAGAAACGGTTTATTCACCTAAAATACAAACGACAATGGAAACAAAGAAATTGCACTTTGAGACTCTACAACTTCACGTTGGACAAGAACAACCCGACCCGGCAACTGATGCCCGCGCCGTACCTATCTATCAGACAACTTCGTATGTATTTCGTAATTCGGCCCATGCGGCAGCCCGCTTTGGCTTGCAGGACCCGGGGAATATTTACGGGCGGTTGACGAATTCCACCCAGGATGTGTTCGAGAAACGTGTGGCGGCTCTGGAAGGCGGTGTTGCCGGATTGGCCGTAGCCTCGGGTGCGGCAGCCATCACTTATGCCTTTGAGAATATCACCCGTGCAGGCGACCATATCGTGGCAGCTAAGACCATCTACGGCGGAACGTATAATCTGCTGGCCCACACATTGCCTGCCTACGGGGTTACCACTACTTTTGTGGACCCGGGCAATCTGGACAATTTCGAGAAAGCGATTCAGGAGAATACCAAGGCAGTATTCATTGAAACGCTGGGAAATCCGAATTGCAACATCATTGACATTGATGCCGTTGCTGAAATAGCACACCGTCACCGGATTCCTCTGATTATAGATAACACCTTCGGTACTCCTTACTTGATTCGTCCCATAGAGCATGGGGCAGATATTGTAGTCCATTCGGCAACGAAGTTCATCGGAGGGCATGGTACGTCCTTGGGTGGTGTTATTGTAGATAGCGGCAAGTTCGACTGGGTGGCCTCGGGGAAGTTTCCCCAACTGACGGAACCGGACCCGAGTTATCATGGAGTACGTTTCGTCGACGCTGCCGGTCCTGCTGCCTATGCCATCCGTATCCGTGCCGTATTGTTGCGTGATACCGGTGCCACAATCAGTCCTTTCAATGCTTTCATTCTGTTGCAAGGATTGGAGACGTTGTCGCTTCGCGTGGAACGTCATGTGGAGAATGCCTTGAAAGTGGTTGAATTCTTGAAGAAGCATCCCAAAGTGGTTGCCGTGAACCACCCGTCCCTGCCCGAGCATCCTGACCACGCGCTTTACGGGAAATACTTTCCGAATGGAGGCGGTTCTATCTTTACGTTTGAGGTGCGGGGCGGTGTGAAGGAAGCGCAGACGTTTATTGACAGTTTACAGATATTCTCGTTGCTTGCCAATGTGGCTGATGTGAAATCCCTGGTTATCCATCCTGCCACCACTACCCATTCCCAATTGAGTGCACGGGAATTGGAAGAACAAGGCATCAAACCGGGCACGGTCCGCCTCTCCATCGGGACAGAACATATCGATGATTTGCTGGACGACTTGTCCCAGGCATTTGACAGAATTTAAAAGAATAACAGTATACGATAGAATGAATATTGCTGTATTATTGTCGGGAGGTGTAGACAGCTCCGTGGTGGTACATCTCCTTTGCGAACAAGGTTACCGTCCTTCTCTATTTTATATCAAAATAGGGAGGGACGATGCCGATTATATGGACTGCTCTGCGGAAGAGGATATGGAGATGGCTTCTGCCATTGCCCGGCGTTATGGATTATCGTTGGAAGTAGTGGACCTGCACCGGGAGTATTGGGACCAGGTGGCGGCTTATGCCATTGATAAAATAAGACGTGGCTTGACTCCCAATCCGGATGTGATGTGCAACAAGCTGATAAAGTTCGGGTGCTTTGAGCAACGTGTGGGGAAGGATTTCGATATCACGGCAACCGGGCACTACGCCACTACGGTGTTGAGGGATGGAAAGACATGGCTCGGTACCGCTGCCGATTCCGTGAAAGACCAGACCGACTTTCTGGCACAGATAGATTATCTGCAAGTTTCCAAACTGATGTTTCCATTGGGCAGACTGATGAAGAATGAGGTTCGTGACATAGCCCTGCGTGCCGGATTGCCCAGCGCCAGACGTCGTGACAGTCAGGGCATCTGCTTTCTGGGAAAGATTGATTATAATGATTTTGTGCGCCGTTTCCTTGGCGAAAGGGAAGGGGATATTGTGGAGTTGGAAACGGGTAGAAAGTTGGGCAAGCATCGGGGCTATTGGTTTCATACCATCGGCCAGCGTAAAGGATTGGGGTTGGGTGGAGGACCGTGGTTTGTTGTCCGCAAGGATGTGGAGGAGAATGTGATTTACGTGTCCCGCGGATGTGATACGGCATTGCAATACGGCTATGAATTCCGTATGTACGATTTTCATTTCATTACGGATAATCCCTGGAAGGGAGCGCAGGAAGAGGTGGAGGTGACTTTCAAGATACGCCATACGCCGGAGTTTGTCAAAGGCAGGTTGCAAAAGGAGGCGGAGGGTTACCGCATTGTTTCGGAAGAAAAGCTGCAAGGCATTGCTCCGGGCCAGTTCGGAGTGGTGTATGATGCTGATGCCCGGCTGTGTGTCGGGAGCGGGGAGATTTATATATAATATTCCACCAAGTCTACGATGCCTGCCTTCATGGCATATTTGGTGGCTTCGTGCGCATTGTTTACACCCAGTTTCCGGAAGATATTCTTCCGGTGGCTGTTTACCGTATGGAAGCTGAGGTTTCGTTCGGCAGCTATTTCTTTGGTTGTTTTCCCCAGGGCTATCTCTTTTAGGATGCTCCGTTCGGCAGTAGTCAGTAAATCATCTTTGATGGTAGGATGAGTGGGGGAGGAGGAACCGTTGCCTGCGAGCAGCAGGTTACTGACGTGATTACAGATGAATCGCTCCTTGCGTGAGGCGCATTGTAGTGCGGTCAGTATCTCTTCTTTGGAATTATCCTTCAGCGCTACGCCGAATGCCATGCTGCTGAACAATACCTGGCGCAGGAACGGTAGGCTCAATTCGTCGGAAAAGAGTAGCCAATCGGCTTCCTTGAAGCGTTCGTGAAGTACCATTAGCTCTTCAGCTCCCGAAAAATCAAAAAGGGTATAGTCCAGAATGACAACGGCGGTGGGATGCAGGCGTAGTTGCTGTATCAGTTCTGCCTTGTTGTCGGCTTCCAGCAGCAGGGAGGTGTCTTTCTGTCTGCCCAATAGGAACATCATGCCTGCTTTGGTGATATCTTGATTGTCTGCAATGATAAATTCTCTCATGACATTGGTATATAAAAAACTCCGCTACAAATGTACACTTTTTAGTGTGATTTGTGGCGGAGTGGGAATATATATATTTATATAAGGGTTTTACCAGGAACGTCCCTTGAATATGTTGGATTGTTCCAGCGGAACCAGGTTCCCGCTCAAAGTCATGGTGTTGGAGTTGAAGTTCGGGCTGATGGTTACGCTTGCGTTGTTCCCGCCATCGGTCAGCGTAAGGAATATCTGGGCGGAAATGCCGATACCCTGGATGCTGAAGTTACAATTCACGTTGCCCCGTTTGTCGGTAGTCATTTGGATGTCCGATACGGTTCCGTCTACTGTTACACCGCCAATGCCGTTAGGACCTGGGTATACGGTGTTGAAGGCTACCTGCACGGTGCCACGTCCTTGGTTGACCAATACGAAGTTGGTGTTGGAGTTTACAAATGCGGTCTGTCCGTTGCGGAACATCACTTGGTCTGCCTCCATTACGAACTGGTGAGCTTTCAAGGCCGCCATTGCGTCATCGTACGAAATGGCATCCTGTGCTTGTTCTTCAGCTTTCAGGCGTGCACGTTCTGCGTCTCTTTGGGCTTTACGGTCTGCGCGCTTTTCAGCTCTACTCTCTTGTGCATACATGGTCGTTGTTGCCATGCTTACCAATACTACTGCTGCTAATGCAATAAACTTTTTCATAATCGAATCTTTTTTTGTTTAGGTTTAAATAAATTGTTCGTTATAAGTTTATTGCAAGAACAATGCCTATCCAGGATTGTTCACCGGTTTTTTAATTATTTTATATCCGATAGCAGCAATAAAGATACTCATTACCGGACTGATAAGGTTGAAGAAGCAATAGGGAAGGTAGGTCAGTGTGGGTACACTCAAAATGGTGGCTTGCGTCATGCCGCAGGTATTCCATGGGATAAGCGGGGAGGTGACGGTAACGGCATCTTCCGTGGTACGGCTAAGTAGCCGGCTTTCGTAGCCTTTCTTTGCGTAAACGTTGCTGAACATGTTTCCGGTGAGGATAATGCTGATGTACTGGTCTGCCGTGGCAAGGTTCAGGAACAATCCGGAACATACGGTGGATGCTACCATGCTGGCTGTATTCTTCATGAAGCGGACGAATAGGGAAGTGATGCTTCCTAGCATGCCGCTTGCCGTCATGGCTCCACCGAAACACATGGCGCAGATGATGAGCCAGATGGTATTCATCATTCCTGCCATACCTCGTGTGGCAATCAGTTCTGTCAACATGTCACTGTCAGTTTGTAGACTGGTACTGCCATAGAATGTCATCATTATCCCTTTGAACATATTCCCACCTTCCGCTATCTCATTCAGTAGTCCCGGTTGGAAGATGAAGGCGAATATCCCTGCCAGCAGAGTGGAAAGAGTGTGATGACGGAAGGCACTCTCCGGGCAATCAGTATTCCCGTAATCACGGGAACAGCCAGTAACCAGGGAGTAATGTTGAATTTGGCGTCCAATGCTGCCGTAAATTCCGCGATCTGTTGTGTATTGTTCGTTTCGTGTGTGAGTCCCATTACTGTAAAGATGACAAGGGTGATGAGGAGAGAGGGGACGGTGGTGATCATCATATAGCGGATATGGCTGAATAACGGTGTTTCCGTTACGGATGAGGCAAGGACTGTGGTATCCGATAACGGTGAAATTTTGTCTCCGAAATAGGCTCCCGAAATGATGGCACCGGCTATCCATCCCTCTTCAAAACCTTGTGCCTTACCTATGCCCAAAAGGGCGATACCGATGGTGGCGATAGTGGTCCATGAACTTCCCGTCATTACTGATACCAATGCACAAATAATGCAGGTAGAAGCAAGGAAAAAATTCGGATGGATAATCTGCATACCATAATATATAAGGGTAGGTACCACCCCACTTATCATCCATGTGCCGCTCAAAGCACCGATAATCAATAGAATAATGATAGCTGTGGCAACACCTGAAATGTTGTTGGTGATGGCAAGTTCATAATCTTTCCAAGGGATGCGGTAGAAAGTCATGCCGATAAAGACACACATACCAGTGGTGGCAAGCAGGGAAATCTGGCTTCCTCCACTCAAGGCGTCACTTCCGAAAGTATGGATGGTGGCGAACAGCATTCCTACGAGAAAAGCGATGGGAAATAGAGAAACGAGTGGAGAGGGTATTTTCTTTGCTGAATTCATAGGGTTGTTTTTGACTATGCCTGGTTGACGAATCTATTATCAATCTGTCGTTTATAGTTTGATGCGACAAAGGTATAACAATTCTGTTCAATATCTTCCTTATCCTTTGCATGATAAAAATTATCAAATCTTTGCGTTTGCTTGGAAAAATGATAGTATCCTTGTTATTTCTTGCTGTAAAGGGTGATGGACAACGATATTATTGTTAAAATAACGCCGGTGCCGACCACGCCACTCCATCCCCAAGTCTGCCAACTGCTTCCTGCAAGGAAGGTACCCAAAGAGCCGCCGATGAAGTAAGTGGTCATGAAAATCGTATTTACCCGATTGGAGGCAGACGGGTAGATGTCGAAAATACTGGTCTGGTTGCTGAGTTGGATACATTGCATGCCTATGTCTATAAGAATGACACCGGTAATGATACCTGCATAGTTGTTTCCGCAGAAAAAGAGCGAGGCCCATGCAAGCAGAATCATTCCGCAACCGATAAAGTTGAAATTGCGTATGCCTACCTTTTTTACATATTTTCCTACAAAAGATGCGGTTAAGGCTCCGGCAATGCCGCAGAGCCCTAGTATGCCGATGACATCGCTGGATGCATGGAACGGGGCTTCTCCCATTTTGAATGCAAGGCAGGACCACATGGCAAGGAATGAGCCAAAGGCCAGTCCTGCACGTATCGAGTAGATTCGTAGAGAGGGGTATTCTCTTACTAATGAGAAAAGAGACTTCATCAGCCCGGAATATTTGCCTTGGAAAGTCGGTTGTATGTCCGGTAGTACCTTTAATACAACGATAGCGCATAGTAACATCATTCCAGCGGCGATGAAGTACATTTCACGCCAGCCAAGCACTTCACCCACAAATCCGCTGACAACACGTGATGCAAGTATTCCAGTCAGTAATCCTGAGATGACGACACCTACATTCCGTCCCTTGTTTTCGGGGCGTGAGAATTGCGAGGCAATCGGTACAAATATTTGGGGTATCATGGAGCAGATGCCGGTAATGAGTGATGCTGCCCAGATGATGTAGATGTTCGGTGCCATGGCAATGGCTAGAAGGGAAAATATGAGTAGGAAGAAATTCGTTAGGATGATATTCTTGCGTCGATAGAGGTCTCCTAATGGGACGATGAACAATAATCCCAGCGCATATCCGATTTGTGTAATCATGGCAATGAGGTTCGTTTTGAATTCAGAAACTTCCAATTCATGCCGCATGATATTAAGCAGGGGTTGATTGTAATACAAGTTGGCTACGGACACGCCAGCTACGATAGCAAGTGTCCAGAGTATATGTGCCGGTAATCCTCCGTTTTCTTTCAGTTCTTGTTTCATGCTGCAAAGATAATGTCTTTCTGTTTCATGCGCAAGATATGTGAGTATGATAAGAATATGTGTGAAGTGGTATCATCTTTTTAGCCTTTCCGTTTGTTATACTATTATTTTGTTTGAGAATAATTGATTGGAGCTATCTTGGATAAGCGGAATGTTGTATTGATATTTAAAGATACGTTGGGCATGGGAAATGAATGGTTTAGAGAGTTGCTGGGTATGAAATACAGGTGGACGAAATGCAGGCTCTTCTAGCAAACGAGGGTTGGTAAGGTGAATTCGATGACTCAAGGAACCTACCGTTCCCCCATTAGACCGCCTCCTGATGACATACTTGGGATTATCCTGCTATTGACTGAAAACTCGGGTATATATTAGTACGAATCATTATTACTTAAACTTATAATAGTATGAAACATTTATCGATAATAATAATAGTAGTGTCATTATGCGTTTTCCTGCTATCCATCGGCGTATATCATAAGGTTCCCTGGTCTGTTCTGCCAATAGTGGCTAGTGGAATCTGTATATTATGTTGGCTTTTGTTCCATTTACTCTGTATCAGTGAAGAAAGAGATTTACTGAAAGAGGGAAATCAGTATTTCATTGATACCTTTCAAAACATACGTAATCCCATTTCTTTGATTAAGACACCGTTAGGGGCAGTTTACGAAGGAGACTGTCCGGAAGACATAAAGAAGGAACTGGCTGTTGCACTTCATCATATAGGCGGGCTGGAGCAGCACTTGATAGCGTTGATGGAGTTGAAACGACTATTTGGCAATTCTGGTAGCCTGGTAGTTGCAGAACATGAAATCGGCGCATTTATGAGGAAGAAAGTGTCTTTTTTACAGTCTCATGTGGCCGGGTTACAGATGAAGCTGGATTTGGTTCCGGATTTTGACTATGCAAGCGCTTGGTTTGATCCGGGAAAGATATCTCCGGTTATCGACCGGTTTGTATTGAGTGCCATCGAGTGTTCTCTGCCGGAAACGCATCTCTCGATGCAGGTTTCGTTGAAGGGAGATTACTGGGCAATCAAGATTAAGGATACAGGCAACAAGCGATTTCTGAAATGTTGCAGATGGTACTCGTCGCGGCTTCCTATTCTGCGACCTCTGCATGGCAAGCAGTATGGCATGGGCGGTGTGTTTTTTGACAAGTTGATGAATATATGTGACGGGAAAATACTGACTTTGGAAAAGGAGGCTCTGCTTCGATTTCCCATAAGATGTTCGTGTGCGGTTTCGGGGGAGGATACATCCTTAAATATTCCGGACACTTTTCAGGTGAATGAGTCGGAAATGGCTTTCTATGGTTTCTCGAAGAAAAAAAATATGGATAGACCTTTAGTGATACTTGCGGATAATGACAAGGGATTCAGGGATTATCTTGAGAAACGTTTATCGGAATGTTTTGTAGTGAGGAGCTTTGATGACGGTCAGGAAGCATTGGAGGTAATATGTGAAGAGTATCCGGATTTGGTGATTTGTGATATCATGTTGAAAGGTATGAGCGGTGAGGAACTTTCTTCTAAACTTAAGACGTCGTGGGATACCTCCTTTATTCCGGTGATATTGATGGGGTCGCACATTGATGTGAAACGGCGGGAAAAGCGTTGTTCTTCTCAGGCTGATCTCTTTGTATGTAAGCCCTTTAATCTGGAGGACCTTAAAGTGGAAATATCCATATTGATAAATAATAGCCGTTTTCTTCGGAAGACATTTCTTCAGAAAGTTTTTGGAGAAGATTTTTTAACGAAACCTATGGAGCGGGCTCAGCAGGATGTCAATCTGGCATTTTTGAATGAAGTGAAGCTTTACATTATGGAGAATATGGATAAAGAGGATTTGACAGTAGATGATATTGCCTCCAGGATGTGCATGAGCCGGACAACCTTTTATAATAAGTGGAAGTTGTTGACGGGAGAAGCACCCAAATATTTGATTTCGAGAATCAGGATGGAGAAGGCACGGGAACTTTTGGAAAGCGGAAAATTTTCTGTGACCGTGGTTGCCGAAATGGTGGGTATGCGAAATCTGAAAAACTTCAGAGGTAGGTATAAGGAGTATTTTGGAAAAACACCGAAGGAGTTTATGAAAAAAGTATGATATTTACCTGAAAAAAACTTTTATGGAAAGGCTGTCACATATTAGATAATGGACAGCCTTTGTTTTGAAATAGGAGATAGGAGAACTAAACATCCTAAGCTAGCTATAAAGAAAAATCTCTCATCGTTTTCGCTTTGGGGATAACTGGGTATATATGATTAGATTTATTTGCCGATGCAACATATTCACATCACTGATTATCAGTGACAATTCATCTTAATCGGTACACCCTCACTTCTGACAAGTTCACAGAAAATGGGGACAAATGCAAGCCGTTGTCTATCATCGTTTTGCATATACGTCTTGTACCGCCTCTCTTCAGCCCATTTGCAAAATGGCCACCATCAGTTTCAAAACACAGACCGATAGGACATTTCCGCATGGATGTTACAGAACGCTTGTGCAGACAAAGGTAGTGTTTTTCTTCAAATTTCGGTGATTTGCAGGGTAGTTTTTATAAATGTCAGTTTCGTTGAAGGCGCGATTCGTTTGGAAAAGTGTAGCAATTTCAGATTATTCGTTCCGAAAAGTGTAACGAGCCTCAATTATTCGCTTGGAAAATGTAATCAACTATCCAAAATCTTCGGATAGTTACCTCTTTCGTAGGCTCTCCTCGAATTGTTATCTGCCCTAAAACAGCAGTTGATGGTTCGACCATTTCAACCAAGCGGTTGAAATGCTTCGCAAATACAAGTGATATTGTCATGCGAGAATGTAGATATTTTTCAGAATGATATAAATATAATCTATGAGTATGTCGGAACTATTTAATATTAAACATTTTATGTCGCATACAGCGGTTGTAAAAAAATAACCTTGTTGAATTATATATAGAGAGTATAGAAGTGCAAAATATACCACATTGGGGATATTCTACATTTCAGTTATTCGAAAAAATCGAATAACTGAAATGCTACATAAGGTAAATGCACATAAACCATTATGCTTATGCGTGCATTAATTATTGTGTTAATTTTGCAATGTGGAATATCTCTATGTCTTTGGAATTATTCAAAAAACACTTTGTCGCAAATATATATTTCTTTTGCGACAAAGTGTTTTCTATCATCCTTGACTAAAATTAATAAAAGATGTTGAATATTGTGTATGATGAGATGTGTGTAGTGTTTTGCCTACGGATATTATTATAAAAATAATAGTATTTACTGCATCAATAAGTACAATAGATTATACTCAGCATTCAACATGAGGCACGATTTTCGCAACGGGTTAGACACAATATAATAGAACGCACTCCACGGATATGATATTACATAAGTTTAGACTGGTACGTATATATCATTCTAAAGGTTTATTTATACCAGCAGTAACAGCTTCCTTGATTTTATCAAGAAGTTCACTTAATTTCGTACGCTCATCTTCATCAAGAGTACCCCAATCGCACTCTATCTGATTATTCTGAGTCAATTGTTTTAGCATTTCAATGTAATTAAACTCAGACAAAACAGTTCCTGTTTCAATTTGAACTTGAATATCTCCTTTTTCGTTTTTGCAAAAATGTAGTTTCATACTATTCTGTAAATTTTTTAAGATTGTATTTTTTTACTCTTTTCTTAATTGAAGGTTTACCTCCATCTGTTATCGAGGCAATTAAATCAAGAACAGGGATTCCGTTAATCATCCTCTCTAATGGAGCAGAACGAACAATAATCTTTCCTTGATTATTTTCGCAATAAATTATTTGTTGGGCGTCTCCCATCATTGGGATAGTAGCATTATGAGAAACCAATATTATCTGCTTATTCTTTTTTACTTTTTTTACTGCCTCTACAAGACCATCATTAATATACTTTGTGGCCAAATTATCTTCTGGCTGATCAATGATAATAGGAGCAATATCTTTATCGTAGCCCAAAATCAAATCTAAAAGAACAGAAGTCTTCCAACCGGCACTGAGGCTTTCAAAATCCTTACCGTCTTTTGTTGTTATCTTATAGACTGTTTTATTCATGGCGACAAATTCATTATATACACGATCAATAAAATCTTTGTAATCTTGTACTTTAGGCTTTTGTTTGCTAAAATTTGCTTCAAACAAGCATTGTGGGTGAATATCATCAAAGCGAATAATTTTCTTTCCAGATTTCAGCATATAGTTAAACACATTCAAAACGGTATCTTTATCCATCTTAAACTGATTACTAATGTATAGGTGATGCCCAGATGATACTATTTCCTTTGTTTCTATTTCGTCATGATAAGCAGCTATAGAATTAAGATGCTTCATGAATTTTCTATTTAAATAGACATATTGCTTTGCGTTTTCTAGTAAATAGTTGAATTCCTGTGTTTTTGTTTGATCCTCCTGGCTTTCAGTCCTTAGCTGCGTAGCATAATTATCTGAAGCATTTTTAATTTCTTTATATACCATGGCCTCCATTTCACTATAACGATAAACTTCCTGCAGCATGGCAATAAGTTCGTCAATCGTTTCATTCTGCTCTTTTACAAATGGATTTCTGCTTAAAATCTCTTTAATTTCGAGTAGAGCCGTGATATGTGCATCTTTTTTGTCTTTGCTATATTTGATTATATCACGATTTTCTTCTTGAGGAACAAAGCTGGTAATAATGTTTTGCTTAACCGCTTTAAAAACCAATAAACGACCAATTTGAGATGTGGTATTTAATTTATCCTCGATAGATTTAATATCTTCAACTGTTTGGATTAGCTGTGTAATATCATTCTTTAATTTAGCCAAGCTAGCATTTACTCTATTAACGACCTCTTTATTATCCGGGAATAAGCTGCGGATAATATCAATATCTTCAATATTATGTCCTTCATCATCCCCTACTACTTTCATAATATAATTTTGTCCAAGATAATGGGGATGCATACCCGATGGATTAATAACATTTAAATGTTCAACATCAAAACTATTATAATGAGAATCCTCAAAACTTGTATGTGACAATTTACGCCAAATCGAATCAACCAATAGAGTTTTACCGCTTGATGAGCCTCCAATAACGACATTTAGCCCGGAACTGAATTTTACATCTATGTCAAGTTTGTCATTAGCATATTTTACACAGTCAATATTCTCTGACCATGACTCAGGTTTCTGTGTACAATATATCAAACGAGACTTCTCTGACAATGAAAGGCGGAAACCTTCAAAAGTTGGCTCTGCAAACATCCAAGTAGGAATAAGACCTTCTGCGTCTTTTGCTTTTGCAGCTGGGTAGTGACTAGGTATATAATTATCCGAACATGTAACGAGATTCACAAATCCACTAATTCCAAGACGTTGAAAATATTTATCAGTTTCTTCACGTCCACTGTCGCTTCTTGCCGTAAAACCGTCAAATTGATTATAATATACGCTACGTTCCATCATCGTATCAAACTTCTTTCCCTTTGGAATAGCTTTATCAAAGGTTGCGTGCGACTGCCCACCATGAGGGAGCAGGACGAAATCGTATGAATCAAACTCATTGATGATTTTATCCAGAGTTGGTATACTTTTGTCTGTTTTTACGACAGTCTTTTGCTTATATAGATTATCAAGAATCTTATTTATATTATCTATTTCTTGTGCGGAGATATTATCTTTGAAAAATATGTGACAATGATATGCCTCTGTGTCTATCAAATAATGTATGTGCAGTTCAACACCGAGCAATAAATGTATATCAGGCTCACATTTTGTCATAGCATCAAGATATGCTTTCTTATTTATTGTATTGTGATCTGTAAGGGAAATAAGCGCATGTTGTCCTTGAGCTTGCTCTCTTACTTTTGCAAAAAGTGACTCGATATCATAATTCTGATTTAAACTGTCAGGATTATCTGATGTGTGAATATGCACATCTACATAAACTGGTTCCATATTATTGGCTATTTCGTTATCTATCATTTGCAAAGATAGTTAGATATTATCGATTTATCGAATATAATTCACTATATTTGCATTATAAAATCGCATCAAAGAATGAAACTTAATAGAATAAAGGCTGTCCTTTCAGAAAAAGGCATTTCTCAAACATGGTTGGCAAAGAAACTCGACAAAAGTTTCAGCATGGTCAATGCCTATTCCTGTAATCGAATTCAGCCTAATTTAGATACTTTGCAACAGATTGCAGAAATACTACAAGTTGATTTGAAGGATTTGATAACCGACAAAAAAGATAGGAAATGAAAAATTTTACAGAAAATACACGTGTGCAAGTTCCGGCTGCATTACATCTTTGTAAGCTTGGTTATACATATTTGGATGATATCACATCATACAATCCCCAGACAAATATTTTGACGGAAGTTTTTCTCCGCTCCGTAAAACATCTGAATCCTGCATTGACGGACTTAGAATGTAGCCAGTTGCTGGATAAAATTGTCGGAATCTTGAACAATGATGATTTGGGTAAGGAATTCTATACTATGCTTTCTTCCAACAGTGGTGTGAAGTTGATAGATTTCGCTGATGCGAATAATAATGAATGGCACGTTACGACAGAGTTTACATGCGAAAATGTTGAATCCGGTGATAGCTTCCGTCCGGATATTACGTGCTTTATAAACGGCTTGCCTTTAGCTTTTATCGAAGTCAAGAAGCCTAATAATCACGATGGAATTTTAGCAGAGCGGGATAGGATTAATAAACGGATGCGGAACAAGAGTTTTCGTCGCTTTATCAATCTTACCCAATTGATGATTTTTTCCAATAATCAGGAATACGATAATGAAAACAGAGTTCCGATACAAGGTGCGTTTTATTGCTGTGCATCAAAAGAGAAGGCTTTCTTTAATGTGTTTAGAGAGGCTGATGCTACTTTCGTATCGGAATATCCATATATTGTATTGACTGAAGATACAGAAAAACAGGTCCTCAAACATAGGAACTGTATCGTTATTAAAAATTTGCCCGATTATGAAACAAATAAGAAGGTAGATACTCCAACGAATCGTGTATTGACATCAATGCTTAGCCGGGAGAGGTTCTTGTTTCTATTAAGATATGGCTTTGCGTATGTTAATAGAACTGTAGAGCAGGAAGATGGCAGTAAAATCACAACTCTCGAAAAACATGTGATGCGCTATCAGCAATTGTTTGCTTCATTGGCTATTCGCAAAAAACTATCTAAAGGTGTCAAAAGTGGAATAATTTGGCATACGCAAGGCAGTGGCAAGACAGCATTGGCGTATTATTCAGTTCGTAGTCTGACCGATTATTATGCAAAACGTGAGACGGCTGTTAAATTCTACTTTATAGTGGATCGTATTGCGCTTATGGAGCAGGCGAGCGATGAGTTTGTTGCACGTGGCTTAGTTGTAAGGAATGTCAATAGCAGGGATGATTTAATGAAAGACATCCGTGATACCACTCCTGTAGTGAACAGTGAGGGTAAAGCGGAAATAATGGTTGTAAACATACAGAAATTTAAAGAGGATTCCACCAAGATACAGATAGAGTCTGGCTATAATACTAATCTTCAGCGTGTTTTCTTTATAGATGAAGCGCACAGAGGATATAGCCCGCAGGGTAGTTTTCTTGCAAATCTTCTGGAAGCGGATAAGGATGCTGTAAAAATTGCATTGACGGGAACTCCTTTGTTGCGAGAAGAAAAAGAATCTTGGCGTGTCTTTGGTGATTACATTGACACCTACTATTATGATAAGTCGATAGCGGATGGTTATACGCTAAAACTGATGCGTGAACCGATAGAAACTATTTATAAAGAGCGTATTGAGAGCATTCTTGATAAATTGGCTGGAAACGTAGAGGTCAAGAAAAGTGATATAGACAAGAATAAAATAATTGAGCATGAAAGTTACCTGAACGCTTTGCTTGATTATATCATTTCTGACTTGCGAAGATTCAGGAAAGAACAAGCTGATGATTCTATCGGGGCAATGATCGTGTGCAAAACAAATCCACAGGCTCGTGAAATGTTTCGTTTATGGCAGCAGCGTTTTAGATTTGCGCAGCGCATTGAAGATATATGGGAAGCACAGTTGGGAATGGTAGCAGAGCCAATGGTTGCGTATGGTCATGCCAAACCATTGCGTGCCTCCCTGATATTACATGATGAAGGAGACAAATTAGAACGGAAAGCATATATTGAAGAATATAAAAAGCAGCAGACAGTAGATGTACTGATTGTCAATCAAATGTTACTTACCGGATTTGATGCTCCAAGATTAAAAAAACTATATCTTGGACGTAGCCTTGACGGTCATGATTTGCTACAAGCTCTTACTCGTGTAAATCGTCCCTACAAAGATTTTAAATATGGTTATGTTGTTGATTTTGTAGATATAAAAGAAAACTTTGATTCGACAAATGACCGATATCTGAGAGAATTAAACCGTACAGCGGATATCAAGGAGACCAAACAGGATGAACCTGTTGGGAATGCTATTATCGAAGATAAGGAAGAGGTAGTAGCAAAAATGAAAGAAATCAAGAGTGTTCTCTTTAATTTTACTTGCGATAATCCAGAAGAGTTCAGACAGGAAATAGATGAAATAGAGGATAAAGACAGGCTCTACGAACTACGGTCGGTATTGAATGATGCTAAAGCTATTTTGAATCAAGTCAGAGCCTTTGGTGATGATGAAGTAAAAGAAAAAATAGAGTCTTTGGCTTTTGGTGGTATTCCTACTTTGATTACAGAGGTTACACATCGCATAGAGAGAATGAATCTGTTTGAAAGCACAGAGCATAAAGCTGATGTTTCCGGAATAATCAATGTAGCTCTGTCTGAATTGGAGTTTGAATTCAAGAAGGGAATGTCTGAGGAACTGAGAATTATTGTCAATGACATTCGTGAGCGTTGCGAAAAGGTTCAAGCCGAATTTGATGCCAATTTTGATAGAAATGAAGAAAAATATGTCATCCTTGCAGATGAATTCCGGGCATATTTCCGTAAAAAAGGTTTTGTTCCGCAAAACACTCAAGATGCAAAAGACAGCATTGATTACATGGATAATGTAATGAAAAAGATTCGGGAAATAAACAGACGGAATAATATCTTGAAGAAAAAATATAAGGGTGATGAGCGTTTTGTGCGTATTCACAAGCGGATTGAGGAGGAAAATCAAAAACGTGAACGGCCTATTATATCAGCACACGAATATGAAATAGCCGAGAATCTGTCACAGATGAAATCTCAAATAGACAATATGTTATTCCTGAATATCAATATTTTGGATAATGAAGATGCCTTTAAGCGTGATGTGTTGGCTATTATTGGTCATAAATTAATAGACCTTGGAATTAAGGCAAATTTGACTGACCGTAAATATATCAATAATCTTATAACAACAGAATATTTTCAACAACGTAATTTAGCATATTGATTATGAGTGATATAAATATAACAGAATCAACGATTGCCCTGATTGATTCTTTGAAAAGTACAACGGGTGCATTTGGCTTGGCAGGAACAGGAAGTGAGTACAAAATCGTCACAGAAATGTTTCTGTACAAGTTCTTTAATGATAAGTTCGGCTATGAAGCCAAGCGAGATAAAATGTACGGTGAACGGCTAAGCAAAGCAGAAAAGTGGGATGCCGAATATGATACATTTACAGAGGAAGAGGTCGAAGACCTTTTCAGCTATTTGCCAGCTTCTGTACCGAGACTTAAACCGGAACATACATTGTCACATCTATATAATTCCACAGGAAAGGGAGATTTCTCCACATTGTTGGATGCCACGTTGATAGATATAGCCAATATCAATGCTGACACTTTTTCGGTAACAACTTCTGGGAGAAGTAAGGTAAATATCTTCAGTGCCATAACAACATTTGTAACTGATACACAAAAACGTGATGAGTTTGCAAAATCGCTGATGCGTAATGTTGCTTCATTCAATTTTGAACACGTGTTTATTGAGAAGTATGATTTCTTTTCAAGAATATTCGAGCATTTGCTGAAGGGATTTAATAATGCCGGAGGTGGTAAATATGCCGAATATTATACTCCACGTGCCATAGCACAAGTCATGGCGAGATTATTGGTAGGGGACAATGCGGATTTACGCGGTGTAACTTGTTACGACCCATCGGCAGGAACAGGTACATTGCTTATGGCTCTTGCTCATCAAATAGGAGAGGATAGATGCTCAATTTACAGTCAGGATATATCAGAGAAGTCGAGTGAAATGTTGCGCCTGAACCTTATTTTAAATAGTTTATCTGCTTCTCTGCCAAATGTTGTACAGGGCAATACATTGACAGAACCATCACATACAGAATCTAATGGCGTATTGAAAAAATTTGATTTTATCGTTTCAAATCCTCCATTTAAACTTGATTTCCCAGAGTATCGTGATACATTGGCTGCTGATATGAATCGTTTTTGGGCTGGAGTTCCGAATGCGGTTAAAAAGGTAGATCCGATGAAGCCTAAAATGGCAATTTATACATGTTTCATCCAACACGTCTTAAATTCACTAAAGGCAACAGGAAAAGGAGCAGTAGTAATTCCTACTGGATTTATTACAGCAAAAAGTGGTGTTGAAAAGAAAATCTTGCAATGTGTGGTAGATAAACATTGGGTTTATGGTTGCGTATCAATGCCAAGCAATGTGTTTGCTACCACAGGGACGAATGTTTCCGTCATATTCTTTGATAAGTCAGCACTGGCAGACAAAGTGATATTGATTGATGCAAGCAAATTAGGTGAAGAGTATAAAGAAGGTAACAACCAGAAACGGCGTTTACGTGATAATGAAATAGACTTAATAGTCAACACATTCCGTGACAAAGAAGCTGTAGAAGATTTTTCAGTTGCTGTCACTTACGAAGAAATCAAGGAAAAGGGATATTCTCTTTCGGCTGGACAATATTTTGACATCAAGATTGATTATGTAGATATTACCGAGGAGGAGTTTAACCAACGTATGGCGAACTATAAGCAAACCCTTGCCGAGCAGTTTGCAGAAAGCCATCGGTTGGAAGAAGAAATCATGAAACAGTTGGATGCTTTGCATTTCAACGCAAATGTAGGCAACAACTGATTTTAAATGTCCCACAAGCTGTGGGACAAATTATAAAAGATAAAAACAATGAGTAACGAGATACAATTCTTGCTATACAGCCTCCCTGACGAAGAAGGGAAGGTACAAGTCGTCATTAAAGACGAAACGATTTGGTGTACGCAAAAGGCTATGGCACAACTTTTTGATGTTGGAGTTCCTGCCATAAGCAAACATTTGAAGAACATCTTTGATGAAGGTGAGTTGCAAAAAGAAGTGGTAGTTTCCAAAATGGAAATAACCACTCAACATGGTGCAATAGAAGAAAAGACACAAAAGCACAATGTGGATTTTTACAACCTTGATGCTATAATCTCTGTTGGTTATAGGGTTTCTTCTCCAAAAGCAACCAAGTTCCGTCAATGGGCAACCAAAATTCTCAATGAATACATCAAAAAGGGATTTGTGCTTGACGATGACCGCTTAAAGCAAGGGACGGCAGTATTCGGTAAAGACTATTTCCGTGAATTGCTGGAAAGGGTACGCTCCATCCGTGCCAGTGAACGCCGCATTTGGCAGCAAATCACCGATATATATGCAGAATGTAGCATTGACTATGATAAGAATTCGCCTACGACACGCGATTTCTATGCTATGATACAGAACCGCTTTCACTATGCTATCACAGGACAGACGGCAGCTGAAATCATCTATACAAAAGCTGACCATAGTAAGGAACACATGGGGTTAACAACATGGAAGAATGCTCCGGATGGACGCATATTGAAATCAGATGTATCAGTAGCCAAGAATTATTTGCAGGAAAAGGAAATCCGTCAGTTGGAACGCGCTGTGACAGGCTTCTTTGACTACATTGAAGACCTTATTGAACGTGAGAACACATTCAATATGTCTCAGTTTTCGGCAAGTGTCAACGAGTTTCTTACTTTCCGCCGTTATCAGATTTTACCGGATAAAGGGCGTATTTCTGCTGCACAAGCCAAAGTCAAGGCAGAAAGTGAGTATGATATTTTTAATAAGACACAGCGAATTGATTCTGATTTTGATAAGCAAGTTAGGGGAATGCTGGACAAATAGAAGAGGAATAATGGAATTGAAGAAATATAAAAAGAAAAGAATCATTCCACAAGGGTGGAAGGAAATCTCAATAGCAGATGCCTTTAGAACATCTTCTGGTGCAACACCTTTGTCCACAGAAACAAGTTATTATGATAAAGGAACAATTCCTTGGGTTAATAGTGGAGAATTGTCAAGTCCGTACATTTATCAAACAACAAATTATATCTCGCAAAAAGGATTTGACAATTCAAGCACTGAAATGTATCCTGTCAATACAGTGCTTGTTGCTATGTATGGAGCAACTGCAGGAAAAGCATCATTACTTAAACTGGAAGCATGTACAAACCAAGCTATTTGTGCTATTCTACCTAACAAGGATTATAGTTCCACATTTCTAAAATATAGTATTGATACACTTTACGATCATCTTGTGGGGCTTAGCAGTGGTTCTGCTAGAGATAATCTTTCTCAAACAGAATTAAAAAAGTTGAAGCTAATAATGCCTACAATCAAAGAGCAACAAGAAAAACTTGTTGCGATACTTGCTTTGATAGACCGTAAGATAGAACTTAATCGAGCGATAAATCAGAATTTACCGATACCTGACCATTCATCAGAAGTGGTAGGAGCTCGTCACGCTGTTTAGTTAGATTTTGATTTTCTTTTTGTAGGCTTAACTGTCTATTATTGATGTTTGTTACAATCTTACTCCATTTATTTAATACATGATTTTCAGGCTTAAGAATTGGGAACCTTAATATATCATCACGTGACACTTCCTTAAAAGTTGTACCAGTTCCAAGTTGCTCTATCTGTTTAATGTGTATTTGTAGATAATAATACAGATAGGATTCCATGTTTTCCTCTTTTGAAACAAAACTTTTGAATCCTTGATTAGTGCACAATTCTGTTTTAGCAATTGCCAACAATCCTATTGGTGCACGACTTGACATCAGTATTGTATTTTGAGGCAAAAGATGAGTGCTGCAAGAATCATATCCTACTTGTGAGATATTACGTTCTCCTTGATAAACGAATTTCTGCTTTTGGTCAGATAAATCCTTTGGAGTGATCCAAATAATATCTCCACCATAGTTCCATTCATTTGTGGTTGAAGGTGTTGCACCATTATAAACATCGGCAATTTCTTCTATCACTCGTGCTTCCCACAGAGCAGGTATTTCTCGCTTCAGTTTCTCATTCCAAACCATTTCACCACCGCTTGACCTATATGGTTTGCCCTCTTCATTGGGAAAGTCAAACTGTACAAACCAATAATCGTAGAGCTGCTTCGCCATTACTTCTAAATTCTGATTTATCCGACGATTGAGTTCAATTTTCTTATCTATTGCAGAGAATATTTCACCAATTCGTTCTTGATCATGTAATGGAATCATAGGAACTGGAAACGAATTGAGTGCTTCAACGGATAACGCATAGCGTTGTCCGCTTCCAGAAGCATTACAAGCGAAATACTTCTTTGCATAGTCAGTATGCAGAAGGGCGTTTAGATAACGTCCGTCTAAAATATCTTTGTTTGGAGTAATCAGGGCGCAATGGTATCCTAAAATAACATCCTCAAAATCATCAGCAATATAAGTTGGAATACCAATATCATCTCGGGTCTCACTATCCTTGGTTAAAGCTACTTGACCTCTCTTCAATTGGAACTTGAAGATCTCATTGGGACGGGCAGTTGCAAACATAAAGCCATCATGCTGAGCTGTAGTTATAGCCCAGTTATAATAGACATCAACAAAGTTACAAAGCCGGATTTCTTGTTCATCGTCTTTTGTTTTCTTGTCAACCCCACTAATCTCTACAGTGGCAATGTCTCCCAGTTTCCGTTTTTCCATTTGCATCCTATTTTGGATGCAAAGTTACACATTTTCAGGCAGAATCCAGCATGATTACTTATCCCAAGTATTTCTTATGGGCTAACTTTACATTGTTTTGGTTCACAATGGCATAATGCAAGGTAGTATCTATACGCACATGACCGAGCAGACGTTGCACCTGTTCAATGGGCATACCTTTGTCAATAGCCATTGTTGCAAGTGTACGACGAAACTTATGCGGATGAACCTTAGGCATAGAAAGGGACTTTCCTAATTCCCGGATTCTTACTTCTACACCGCTAATTGTTAGGCGAGTATGAGGTGAGTGGAGGGAAACGAATAAAGCAGGATTGTCATCTGTGCGTTCATCAAGGTATTGCTGCAAATGTAGTTTAGTTCGGGCATTGAAGTAAACAACACGTTCTTTGTTGCCCTTGCCAAATACCACGCACTGGCGTTCATGGAAGTCAATATCTTCACGATTCAACTTAACCAATTCACCCACACGAATGCCCGTGGAAGAAAGAATGTCTATAAGGGCAAGGTCTCGTTTGTTGGTGCAACTATCCCGCAGTTGCTCCAGCTGCTCGTCAGAAAGCACCTCCTTAACAAGCGAATCTGTCTTAACCTTGTGGATACGTCTAACGGGACTTTTGGCAATATAATCTTCATCTTCCAACCATGCAAAGAAGCTGGAGAAGATGCGTCTCATGTTGTCTATGGTCACTTTACTGGATTGGTGCTCTTC
>ENA-OOSX01000321-OOSX01000321.1-human-gut-metagenome-genome-assembly--contig:-NODE-321-length-29747-cov-3.481679_pt1 | contig 29747 bp, 20 predicted proteins | sample MGYA00241315_ERZ501225 | MGnify/ENA primary metagenome ERZ501225 (study PRJEB25962, sample SAMEA2042496) | human gut metagenome | biome: human gut; feature: human-associated habitat; material: faeces... | reverse complement strand
ACGGGTAACAACCGTATCGGCGAATATGATTATTATGCGCTGCTGGCGGTATTGAAATCAAGAGTCGGTTCGTATACATCGACAAACTCCCTCCCAAGCGGCGTCTATCCATTCGACAATGATGCGACGAATGCAGGTGTTGTTCCTACTTCTCTGCCCAACAAGGATTTGAAATGGGAAACAACCGAACAATGGAACGCAGGTCTCGACCTCGGATTCTTCGACGAACGCATCGGTATAACGATGGATATTTACCGGAAGACCACCCGCGACCTGTTGCTGGACGCTTCCCTGCCTTTTTCTTCGGGCTATTACAGCGCTACCAAGAATATCGGTAAAGTACGTAACGATGGTCTGGAACTTAGTCTGAACACCGTCAACTTCCAGACACGCGCCTTCAAGTGGACGACTAACTTCAACATTTCATTCAATAAGAATAAAGTACTGGCATTGTCGGAGAATCAGACAGCCTTGCTGACTGCCGCGCAATTCGACCAGAACTACAACGGTCAGTCCAGCTACATCGCCAAAGTCGGTCTGCCGATGGGACTGATGTATGGTTATGTCTATGAAGGTACATACAAGTACGACGACTTCAACAAATCGGGTAACTCATACAGCCTGAAACCGGGAGTGCCCCACTACTCTACTGAGACCAACACTCAGCCGGGTATGCCCAAATATGCCGACCTTAACGGAGACGGAGTAGTTGACTCCAACGACCGTACGATTATCGGACGCGGACTTCCGATACATACCGGTGGTTTCACCAACAACTTTGAATATAAAGGCATCGATCTGAGCATCTTCTTCCAGTGGTCATACGGCAACGATATCATGAATGCCAACCGCCTGTTCTTTGAAAGCTCCAACAACCGTTCACGCGAATTGAACCAGTTCGCCAGCTATGCCAACCGCTGGACACCGGAAAATCCGACCAGTGACATCCCTGCGGCTACCAACTCCTCTTCCAACCGTGTGATCTCTTCACGCATCATCGAAGACGGTTCGTACCTGCGTCTGAAGAACGTAACAGTAGGCTATACCTTCCCCACCAAGTTGGTGAAGAAATGGAAGATAGACAAAGCACGTGTTTACGTTGCCGCACAAAACCTGTGGACATGTACCGGTTATTCCGGTTATGATCCGGAAGTATCTGTACGCAACAGTGCGCTCACTCCCGGTCTGGACTACTCTTCCTATCCGAGAGCATACTCTATCAGCTTCGGTGTAAGCCTGGGATTCTAAACGGATAATGATAGTAACAGTTAGAAAAAAGAATTCGATTATGAAAGCATTAAAAATAACAATCATAGCTCTATTGGCAGGTTTCAGCATGGTATCCTGTGACTTTCTGGACAAAGAACCTACCAAACTGACGCCGGAGAACTACTTCAACACCCCCGCTGAAGCCAACTCCTTCCTGACAGGCATCTACGCCATACTGTCGCAACCTACTTTCTACGGCGGTGACTATATGTACCTCGTAGCCGGTGACGACTTATCCCACTACGGAGGCAGCGGACGCGGTCCCGCATCTACCGGACTGATCTGCAACAACGCCACCACCAGTGACAACGCCGTGACTGCCTTCTGGTATGCCCTCTATTCAGGCATCAACCGTGCCAATATGTTCCTCGAAAACATCGACAAAGTAAACGGTTTCGATGCAGGCGTCAAAGAACAGTACATCGCCGAAGCCCGCTTCCTGCGTGCATTCTATTATTTCAATCTGGTAGAGTGCTGGGGAGATGTTCCTTTCAAAACAGTTTCGACCCAAAGCGTTACCAACCTGAACATCCCGCGTACGGACAAGCAGGAAATCTACGACTTCATCGTCTCCGAAATGGCAGACGCAGCCGAGACTGGTCTGAAATCGGCCTCCGATCTTGCTTACAAGCCGGGACGTATCTCTCAGTCTACCGCATGGGGCATACTGGCACGTGTATATCTGTTCCGTGCAGGCGAGCATTACCGTGAAGGTCGCAATGCCACACAGGCCGAAAAGAAAGACTATTTCGAAAGAGCCAGCTTCTATGCCCAGAAAGTAATGACTGCCGGTCACAAACTGGCTGCCAACTACTGGGACCCTTTCATCGATATGTGTTCCGACAAGTATAACACCACTGCCAACGAAAGCATCTGGGAAGCCGAATTTGCCGGCAACAACACTTCGGATACACAAGCCGAAGGCCGTATCGGTAACATCATCGGACTCGCCGGTCCGGATCTGTCCTCCAAAAGCGATGTAACGGGAGCCAAAGACCCCGGATATGGCTATGCCTTTATCTACAGCACTCCGAAACTGTACAACCTTTATGTGAACAACGGTGATACCAAACGTTTCAACTGGAGTATCGCTCCGTTTGAATACAAAGAAGCCGGAGGCAAGAATACAGGCGTTACCCACCGTGAATTTGAGCAGGGCAAACTTGCTGAAGTAATGTCTCAATACGGTCAGCAACGCGGAACTTACCAGTACGCAGATGACACAGAAAAGACCACAGCCACCAAGAACTTCAGCCGTATGTGCGGCAAATACCGCCGTGAATACGAAGCGGATAAGAAAGACAAGAACTATACGTCTATCAACTTCCCGATCCTGCGCTATGCTGACGTACTGCTGATGATCGCAGAAGCGGAAAACGAAGCGAACAACGGTCCTACCACTCTGGCTTACCAATGTATGAAGGAAGTAAGAGAACGTGCCGGACTGAACGAGCTTCCCGACATGACGCAGGAAGAATTCCGCCAGACCGTGAAAGACGAACGTGCCATGGAACTTTGTTTCGAATACACCCGCCGTTTCGACCTGATCCGCTGGGGTGAGTATGTGAAAAATATGAGAGCATTGGTAACCGAAGCACAATCCGGCAACAACTGGACGCAGGGACCTACCAACGTATATACCTACTTCAACATCTCCAGCACCTACAACTACTTCCCGATTCCGGATGCGGAAATGAGTGTGAACAAAGATATCACACAGAACAATCCGGGTTGGTAATCACAGTATTCATCGATAAAAGTATCATAGATTATGAAAACATATAAACTCATAGCCATCTGTATAGCAAGTCTCTTCTTCGGGGCTTGCAGCGACGGGCTGGACGAAGCGGTAGGTCTGCACGTAAAAGTAGCGACCAACGAGAATGTAAGCTTCGACGGACAGATCATTACTGCCAAAAAAGGTACTCCGATAGAGTTCATCCTTTCGGGCGATCCGGACTTCCTGACATTCTTCAGTGGAGAAGCGGGCAGCAAATACGAATATCGCGAACGCGAAACGATTGATCCTTCACAGATCAAGTCGTCTATGCTGAACTTCTCTATCTGGTTCCAGTACGGTAACCCGAGCACGACATTGGAAAAACACGTATATATCTCCGACGAATTCACCGGATTATACAAGGATAATTTCGAAGCTGACTCTTTGCTTGTAGAGCAATTTGAGAAAGACGGTAAATGGAAAGAACTGGTTCCGCAGTCCACATTCCCGACAGCGGCGGTAGGCAATGCCGATCTTGCCACTCCATACAGTTTTGATATGAAAGAATACATGGGCAAACGGATTGCAATCGCTATCTGCTACCGTGGCATTGACAATACAGTGGCACAATCCAAGATGTACTTTGAGCGGATGCGCATCAATAATGTGATGACGAGCGGACAGGAAGCAGAATATTCTGCCGGTTCTTTCGGCTTTACTCCGATCAATATGAAGAACAAATGGAATCTGAAGGATCAGACCAGCATGACCAAAGACCGTGAATACGGGACAGTTACCAATAACGTATCCGGTATCTGGAACCTGACAGGTGTAGGCGGCGGCTCCTTCTTCATCCATAGTACCAATGCCAACGATCCGCTGAAATACAGCTGGCTGGTTTCCGATCTGATTACCGTTAACTCTTGCAGTCCCGATCAGGGAACGAAAGTAAAGGATATTACCCAGCGTCTGGATAAGTACACATATACCTACAATCAAATTGGCATCTACAACGTGACATTCCTCGCTCGTAATGCCAATATCGATCATTCCTCCACGACTACTTACCACATGGTGGTAAACGTAGTGGAATAACAATAAACGAATAAAATAATAACTAATACATTATATCTATGAATTACTTTAAATCAATCATGTTAACCGCATTTGCGCTGTTTGCATTGGCAGCGTGCGATACAGACGACTTGAGAGACGATGTTGACAATCTGAAAGACCGCGTAGAGTCTTTGGAAGCACAAGTCAGTCTATTGAACGATAACATGACAGCTATCAAGCGACTGCTTGAAGGTGGTCAGACTATCACAGAAGTGACGAATACAGACGGTACATATAAACTGAAACTGAGTAACGGAGAAACCATCTCACTGACACAAGGCTCGAAGGGAGAAGTTGCTTATCCTGAGATTACTGTCAATGACGAGGGTCAATGGGTAGTGAACGGTGAGGTATTGATGCAGAATGGCATACCTGTTCAGGCTGTGGGCACTCCCGGTAAGGATGGTATAGCTCCCAAGTTCCGGATTACGGACGAGGGAAGTTTCTGGCAGGTAAGTTATGATAACGGAACCAGCTGGGAAGACGTACTCGACACAGACGGTCAAAAGGTATCCGCAGTCAGCAATGGTTCCGGAGGAAGCAGTGCAGACTCTTTCTTTGAGGAAGTATACGTAGATTCAACCGGGGAATTCTTCGTTGTCAAACTGAAAGGACAGACGGAAGCTATCTCTATCCCTATCGTAAAAGACTTGCTTTGCGAAATCACCGAACCGGAAACCGGAATGAAGAACGGATACTGGGAAATAGGCTATGGCAAGACTGCCACTACGACTGTAAAAGTGAAAGGTGAAAACATTATCGTTACTGCTCCTGCCGGATGGGTGGCTACTGTGAGCGAAGCGGATGAAACGACCAATGTAGCTACATTGAGCATTACAGCTCCGGCAAACGCAATGAGTACACGTGCAACGGCGGATAACGGTTCCGACGTAACAGTGCAGGTTAATAAGGGTGCCAGTTGGGCGGTTGCCAAGATTCAGGTGAAGGCTGTAGAGGTAGTTGACAGCTACTATGCTTTATATAATAGCGGAGCCACATTTACGGTAAATGGAATTGAAGTAAATAATACTAAATTCGAGAATGCAACATACATTGATACTGATCAGACAATCACTACTCCAGGCATCTATTTTATCAAAGGAGGAGTTACAGTCAACTATAACAGCACCACAAATGCCGCTAATTTGCTTTTCATCGGAGATGATTCACAAAACATCAGTACAGTGGCAATTACAGGAAATTATATCAGACTCAGACAAAATACCGAAACTGGACATTTCTTGTGTAAAAACATTGTATTTAAAGCAGCCGAAGGATTCACTAATTATCTGTTTACTGTTTATGCAGACGAGTCATTTGCTAATGTAGCTTTTGATCAATGTCAGATTGCACTCAATGGCAAACCTGTAAGTGCCATTACTAACGACAAAAGGAGTATTGCCAATTTCAGCATGGAAAATAGTACAATCAAGATAACAGCTGTTACACAACAGTTTATTATCAATACCAGCAGTAATAAGAATCAGGATTATGGCAATGTCATCTTTAGAAACAACACATTCTATTGTCCGTCAGGTAAAGTAAATCAATTGGTTTTATTCAATGGTTCAGCTTCAGGTATAGCCAATCTGACCATAGAAAACAATACATTTATAAACTTGGAAACAAATACCGGTGGCTACGTAAACATAGGCAATCTGGCGAAAACCTCTATTAAAAATAATATCTTCTGGACAAATACAGACGGAACAGGTAATGTAGTCATCATTCGTCCTCAGATAACATCCCCAACAGGAGATATTTGCGCAGATAACCTCCTTTACAAAACTATGACCTATAACTGGCAAATGTTCTATGGAGGCAAACTACCGTTTGAAGGAGCAGAAGAACTGAAAGCATTAACATCCAATCCGTTCGACGGCGGCACCTTCGACCTCGCCAACGGTATCTTCGTTCCGAATGCAGAATATGCCGAATACGGTGCAACCAACTAATACCGACTAACGTATGAAAAAAGTAATATCAATCATATGTATCACCCTCCTCGTCGCACTTTACTCGTGCGACGAACGGGATGATCTGCGCTCCGACATTGACAACCTGAAAGAACGGGTAGCCAATCTGGAAGCGAGCATAGAACAGATGAACTCGGACATCAGCAACTATCAGCAGATGGTTGAAGGTAAGATTCTGGTGGTGGGATATAGCAAGGATGAACAGGACAACTATACCATCGAACTGAGTAACGGCGAAACTGTAACCATATACAGCGGCAAAGTAGACATGAACGATATGCCTTTGTTCAGCGTCAACGCGTCAGGTCACTGGGCATATACCATCAACGACATGACCACCGAACTGCTCGTTAACGACAAACCGGTAAGCGCCATCCCCGAAGCGGGAACAGCAGGCGTCACCCCGAAACTGAAAGTAGATGCAAACGGTTTCTGGCTGATCTCTATTGACAACGGAAGCACCTGGAACAAATTGGGCAACAACCAGATTGCCGACGGAACGCAAGCCGTTGCCAACGCAAGTTCCCTGTTCAGCAACGTAACCATCGACGAAGCGACCGGACAGATCACCTTTACCATCCGTGCCGACAACAGCCAAGTAAAAGTCCCCATCTACGGAAAAGACTTCTACCTGACAATCAAGTATGAAGGCACAGCCACTTTCGGTCTGGGACAAAAGCAGGAGTTCGTGGTAGAACAAGCCAACGTGGAAACAGCCACCATCGAAAACCAGACATGGGGCGTGAAACTGACGGAAAACAAACTGATCGTCACCGCCCCCAAAACAAACGTGCAAGGGAAAGAATACGAAGAACAGATTTACATCAAGATATTCTCGAAAGAAGGTTACTGCCGGGTAGTGAAACTTCCGGTAAAACTGCTGACCACGAAGATAGATGCCAACTCGGCAATAGCCTGGCAACACTTCAAGACAGGAGAAAACAATGTGCTGCCCGACTATTCGTATGCCGGATATAATCATGGAGAAAGTGCGCCGCAAGGCGCATTTTCTTTAGGATACCAAGTGATCAACGTAAAAGAGCGCATGACCGCCAAGAACATGACCGCCCGTGAAGCGCTGATCAGCATCCTGCAAGAGAAAGGTATGACAAAAGTAAACGGAACCAACAAGCTGAACGCTAACGCGAAGATTGTAATCTATTTCCCCGCAGGCGACTACGTTCTTCACAACGATGACGACAACACCCGCGACGAAAGCAAGCAGAAGGACGCCGTTGACTCGAAAAACAACAATGTCAGCAGTGGCATTGAAATCTATGGCGGTAACTTTGTGATCAAAGGCGACGGTCCCGACAAGACCCGTCTGATCATGGAAACGCCTAATCTGCCGACAAGTATCAGCAATCTCAGTTCATCACCTATACTGTTGGCAATCAAGCACACCAACGGTCCGAACAATGCCGGTAACTCCCCCAAGCTCGCTTCCGTAACCGAGAATGCCATGCGCGGAGACTTTACCGTGAAAGTCAGCGGAACCACCGGAATCTCCTCCGGACAGTGGGTACAGTTGCGCTTGCGCAGCGGAGACAGGGAACTGGTAAAGAAGGAAATCGGTCCGATTGCCCTCAACGAGAACTGGGCGATAGCAAAAGCCCCTATCTCCATCAACCAAAGCTCCGACGACCTGTACGGAGTAAAAATCACCGAATTTCATCAGGTGAAATCCGCTGCAAACGGCAAGATCACTTTCTACGAACCGATCATGCACGACATCGACATCAAGTATAACGATACGGAAGGATGGGAAATCCGCACGTACAAATATCTGGAGAATGTCGGTATAGAAGACCTGAGCTTCGTAGGAAACGCATTGGACGGCTACGCCCATCACGGAGAAGGACACGCCGAACAGGCTAAAGTAGGCTGGCAATACGACGGAGCCTACAAACCGCTGCTGCTGCAACGTGTAGTCAATTCATGGGTACGCAACGTCCACTTCGAGAGTGTCAGCGAAGCGCTTACTTTTGCCGAATCTGCCAACAGCTCGGCATACGATATCCGTATCAGTGGAAAACGCGGACATTCAGCCGTACGTTCGCAAGGTTCTTCACGCGTCTTTATCGGCAAAGTCCGCGATGAAAGTGCAGGAAATGACGTATACGGAAAGAGTTGCCAAGGGCAGTTCCACGGCTGCGGCGTATCGAAGCCAAGTGTAGGAACCGTATTATGGAACGTAACCTGGGGCAATGACGCCTGTTTCGAATCCCACGCCACACAACCCCGTGCCACGCTGATAGACAATTGCAGCGGCGGACTTGTATACTACCGCGCAGGAGGCGATGAAAATGAAGTCCCCAATCACTTAGGCGACCTCACCCTATGGAATCTGAATGTGACCGGAACGGACTCTCACGCTTCTAACTTCGTATGGTGGAGCGACAGCGATACATGGTGGAAGATTTTCCCGCCTATCGTAGTCGGTACACATGGTATGAACGTGAAATTTCCCAGTAAAGAGCAGCAACAAGTCACATACGAAGAAAGTACCGGTATGAAGGTATCCCCCGAATCTTTGTACGAGGCACAATTGCGGGAACGTCTGGGCTATGTACCCGGATGGCTCAACGCCCTTAAATAACAACCAATCACCCGCACGATTTTTCTAACCTTCAGTTAAAAACGTATATGAAAATCAGACTTTAATCAATTTAACACCCAAAAGAGAGGGGCCGTGAGGTTCCTCTCTTTTACTTTTCCGTATATCTACAGGAAATAAGAAGTTTTTTAAGTACTTTTGTAAATCAATAATATACGCAGTATGAAAGCAGACCACCCTGAAGATATAGAAGATATAAAGGAACTCATAGCCCAAACTGAAAATGAACAAGTGGAATTTAAAGAAACCACCGGACAATTGGAACGTGGCATGGAAACGCTTTGTGCTTTTCTTAACGGAGAAGGCGGAACGGTCTTATTCGGCATTACAGACAAAGGCAAGATAATCGGGCAAGAGGTTGCCGATGTAACCAAAAGGAGCATTGCGGAGGCTATCAACAGATTAGAGCCAACAGCAAACGTACACGTCTTTTATATTCCCCTTCCAGACAGTAGTAAGAAAATAATAGCACTCCATGTTGAAAATTCAAGAGACAACCGCCCATTTTGCTATAAAAGTCGTCCTTATTATCGTGTAGAAAGTGTAACATCCGCCATGCCACAAGCAGTGTATAATCAATTGCTGATAATTCGCGACGAGGCAAAATATCGTTGGGAACTGTTTGAAAACCCTAAACTCTCTTTGCAGGATATGGATGAAAATGAAATTCTGAAAACGGTCAGACTCGGAATAGAATGTGGTCGTTTGCCAGAGAATACAGGAAACAACCTCTCCATTTGGGTTACTGGTGAATGGCGTATTAAACAATGCTGCCGCTGTACTGTTTGCCAACAGGGAACTGATAGAATATCCGCAATGTCTTTTAAGGCTGGCGCGTTTCAAAGGAACAGATAAAATGGTCTTTATGGATAATCAGCGCGTACAAGGTAATCTGTTCCAATTGCTTGATTCAGCAATGACCTTTATATTCAAGCACCTTTCTTTGTCAGGCACAACCGAAGCTTTGGAGCGGGAAGAACATTTGACGATTCCTTATAAAGCTATACGAGAAGGGATTATCAATTCACTTTGCCATAGACAATTCCGGACTCCAGGCGGCTCTGTAGGAATAGCTATTTATGATGACCGTGTGGAAATTGAAAATCCTGGAACATTCCCTCATGGCTGGGATATGGAAAGGATGAAATCCGAACATTGTTCAGAACCTCGGAATCCTTTAATTGCCAATGTCCTCTATAAGCGCAAGTTATTGGAAAACTGGGGACGTGGTATCAGCTTAATGACAGAAGAATGTCGAAAAGCCAATTTACCGGAACCGGAATTTAAGTTGGCCAATGGTTTTGTAATACTTGTTTTCCGATACGGGACAAATAACCACACAAGCACCATGCAAGTACCACATAAGCACCACATAAGTACCATACAAGTTCAGTCCCTATTGAATATAATGGAATATAACACCTATTCCGTTAAGGAAATGATGGAGCTTTTAGAATTGAAAAACCGTAGCTATTTTTCAAAAGAATACTTAAAGCCTGCTGTTGAAACAGGAGTTATAGAGCCAATTTTCCCTGACCAGCCTAAAAGCCCGAAACAGAAGTATCGGCTGACAGAAAAAGGAAAAGCTTTATTAGAGAAAAGATAACGAATAACGAATAGCAAATTAAAAGATATGCAAGATACACTACCCATCCATTTTGCTCCGCTGCAAGGTTACACCGAAGCAATTTACCGCAATGCACATGACGCCTTCTTCGGCGGTGTAGACACCTATTATACTCCGTTTGTACGATTGGAAAAAGGGAACTTCCGGCGCAGAGATGTCCGGGGAATCGAACCCGAGAACAATGGGGTAACCCACCTGATTCCTCAGTTGATAGCCTCTTCGGCAGAGAAAGCAGAAGTGATTTTATCCCTTTTCATCGAAAAAGGATATCAGGAAGTGGATATAAACCTAGGCTGTCCGTTCCCGCTTCTGGCGAAACGTCATAACGGCTCCGGCATCCTTCCTTATCCCGAAGAGGTGAAAGCATTGCTCAGCATTGTCACCCGATATCCGCAGATCAGCTTCTCCGTCAAAATGAGACTGGGATGGGAACAGCCGGATGAATGCCTGGCACTCGCCCCCATACTGAATGACCTGCCTCTGCGCCAGATCACCATGCACCCCCGTCTGGGCAAACAAGGTTACAAAGGAGAAGTCGACTTGCAAGGATTCTCAGCTTTCCGGGAGGTCTGTCAGCTTCCGCTTGTTTACAATGGAGACATTCATAATTTGGAAGATATTCAACGCATCAGCGCACAATTCCCCTCCCTGGCGGGAATCATGATAGGACGCGGACTACTGGCAAATCCGGCCTTAGCACTGGAATACAAAGAAAACCGTACGCTTGCGCCCGATGAAATGAGGGATAGACTGAAATCCATGCACAAAAGCGTGTACAACAATTACGACGTGCTATTGGAAGGAGGAGAGGGACAGCTACTGACTAAAATGAAGACTTTTTGGGAATACCTGGCGCCCCAAACCGACAGAAAAGTACTGAAAGCGATTCATAAAAGTACGAATATCAGCAAATATTATCAGGCTGTCGGTGCCTTTTTTAATCAACGGTAGGCTGCCCGATTTTGAAATAATGATTTGCTAACCGTTCTCATTACTGGAAAGTATTCTGAATAAAATATCTATTCTTCAATATTTCACTGTACCTTTGAAAACTTGAAACCAAATGATACAAATATGGCGAAGATTAAAGTGCAGAATACGGAGATTACGGTCGTTGCATATAACGACAACGATTATATTTCACTGACTGATATGGCTCGCAGTCAGATGCAAGAGCATATCATTTTTCGATGGCTTAGTTTGAAAAGCACCCTTGAGTATATCGGGGAATGGGAAATGTTGTACAATCCAAGTTTTAATTGTACCGAATTCGGTACAATTAAAAATATGGCAGGAAGTAACAACTTCGTGCTATCCGTAAAAACATGGATTGAACGGACAGGAGCTATTGGAATCATCTCAAAGGCGGGGCGATATGGAGGAACGTATGCCCACCGTGATATTGCCTACCACTTCGGTATGTGGATCAGTCCCCGCTTCCAACTGTTGCTTGTTAAAGAATACCAACGTCTAAAAGAGCAGGAACAGGCTCAAATAGGATGGACTGCCAAACGCGAACTCTCAAAGATTAACTACCGTATACATACTGATGCCATCAAGCAGAACCTTATTCCGACAGAAATCACTCCTGCACAAGCAAGCATCATTTATGCAGAAGAGGCCGATGTACTCAACGTTGCCATGTTTGGCATAACTGCAAAAATATGGCATGAACAGAACCCCGAACTGAAAGGCAACATTCGTGACTATGCCTCTATCAATGAACTGATTTGTCTTTCTAACATGGAGAACTTGAATGCCGTGTTTATTGACCAAGGTATTCCACAAGGTGAGCGGCTCATCAAGTTAAACCAAATAGCCATTCAGCAAATGCGTATATTGGAGGATGATGGGAAGAGAAAATTGTTAAAGTAGGATTGACTTTCAGTCCAAATCATTTAGTGCCATTCCTCTCTTTTTTATTCGTTTATTCCATAGATTTTCCGTAATTTTGCGCCCGTTTATTAACAAGCACATTATGAAAAAATACATTCTATTATCTCTCTGCTTGATGACACTATCAAGTAGTTTCGCACAATTAAAGGATTTTAAATTCAAATTCTACGGACAGATTCGCACGGACTTCTACTATAACAGCCGTGCCAACGAGGAAACTGTAGACGGATTGTTTTACATGTATCCCAAAGATGAATTGCTCGACAGCAATGGTGAAGACCTGAACGATACATCGAACAGTAACTTCTATACATTATATTCCCGTTTGGGACTGGATGTGGCAGGCCCGAAGTTGGGAACAGCCAAGACATCCGCCAAAGTGGAAGTGGACTTCCGCGGGTCGGGAACTTCTTACTCCACCATTCGTCTGCGCCATGCATACTTTAATCTGGACTGGGGAAAGTCGGCTGTGCTGGTAGGTCAGACATGGCATCCGTTGTTCGGTGATGTTTCTCCTCAGATTCTTAATCTTTCCGTAGGAGCACCGTTCCAGCCGTTCAGCCGTGCACCGCAGATTCGTTATCGCTTCAACAACAAACACCTTCAGTTGACCGGAGCATTGGTATGGCAGTCTCAGTATCTGTCACAAGGACCTGCCGGTAAAAGTCAGGAATACATAAAGAAGAGCAATATCCCTGAGATTTATGTCGGAGCAGATTACAAAAACGGAGGATTTCTGGCGGGTGCCGGCATTGAAATGATTTCATTAAAGCCACGTACTCAATCTTCATGGGAAGAAAAGACGTTTGATCCGACCACCAATAGTACTATATCAATCCCACATACGTACAAAGTAGACGAACGTATCACTACCCTCTCTTATGAGGCCCATGTAAAATATACCAATAAAAATTGGTTCATCGGCGCCAAAAGCGTATTAGGTTCCAACCTGACACAAGCATCCGGTTTGGGAGGATTTGGAATTAAGCACATAGACAACAAGACAAAAGAGCAGGAATACACTCCGATACGCTTCTCCAGTTCCTGGCTGAATGTGGTCTACGGACAGAAATGGAAACCGGGAATCTTTGTAGGATACGCCAAAAACTTAGGAACAAGCGACGAATTAGTCTCTGAACAACTCTATGGCACAGGAACCACCCTTGATAAACTGGTAACTGCCGGAGCTGAACTTACCTACAATGTTCCTCACTGGAAGTTCGGAGTTGAGTATACATTGAGTTCGGCATGGTACGGCAAGCTGGACAAATCGGATGGTAAAATCATAGACACCCACTCCGTCAGCAACAACCGTATTGTAGCAGTCGCTATGTTCATGTTCTAATTTGCAGAAGATCATTCAACAGAATTTAAGTTCCTACATCACTTTAAGGCCGACTAAAAAGTCGGTGGTATCTTAAATCTCCTCCTTCGGGAAGGGAATTAATGATACTATTGACTTATTAGTCAGTCTCAATTTGTTTCAAAAAGTTTCAGACGCTTGAAACTTTTAGTTTCAAAGGTTGAAACCATTGGTTTCATTACTTGAAACTAAAGGTTTCAAGGCATGAAACCAAAAGTTTCGCCCCATGAAACAATCAGGAGAAATACTCGATTAGGATGATTTGACCGCCCGATCCGATTAACTCAACCGTATCAGTTGTTTCAATTGCCCTGTTCTTTTAGGAAGCATTAAATCATTTATTAGTCAATAATGGATGATCTCTCAGTCATTAATAGCTGATTTCTCAATTATTAATGGCTGAGAGATCAAACGTTAACAGTTGAGAAATCAGCTATTAACATCCTGTAAGTCAAAAGATAACATTGTATAAATGAGACAGATCAGGATGAGACAGAGTGAGAGCAACCGTTTGCTCTCATACCTGCCACCACAGTTGCTACCACACCGAAAACCACGATGAATAAAAGGATACAGACCATTTGTTAGAGCATGAGAGCAAAACGGCTATCAAATCACTGTGGAGAGCCTGACCGATATGTAGGTTCCTCAGCTTTCATTGCTGCTATTACAGCCGATTCCTTTGGCCGTAAATGCTCTTGGGGGATCTGATTATTCAGATAGCATGCCACAGAACAAAAGATTATTTCTCCAGTTCTACCTCATAGCTGGCTCCATCCTTACAGAGGAAGCGGAGTACCGTTTGTTTTTTATCCTCGGATACCACCTTGCAGTAAGGGGTCTCCACTACCTTCCACCTGCCTTTCAGAGTCACCGTCACAGGAATCTCACCGCTTTCATTGTCAATCCACGGGCGGGAATAGATGCTGCGCTCCATACGTTTTCCGTCTTTATCGAAAGCCTCATCACTCGGACCACGATACAATGCCAAATCCGGTTGAGCTACAGTCAATAATACTTTATCAGCAGATTCCTTACGGACCATCACTAAGCAGGACGTATCCGTACGCTGCAATAATCCACCGGGAAGCAGTGACTGGGGAGTTTCAAAAAGCACATAAGAAGTTATCTTATCCGAAGGCGATTCAAGGATATGTGCATTCCGGTCTTGCTGTAATACGCTGTAGGCAGGTTTCTTTGCAAAGGCAGTCATCGTCTTCCGGTCGGTTCCCGGCAGAATGGCATATTCGTAGCTTCCTGCTTTCGGTGCTTTCCCATGATCGATAATCAATGATACCCAGTCTCCTTTCGTTTCTTTGCCTGTATCCTGCATACGGGAGTATTGCGGAAAGTTTTTCTCGAATCTTGCAGCAACCGGCACATAATATCCGGTACCCAGATGATCCATCCATACTTTTCCTTCACCCGCATTATTCTTCCAATAGTCATGTGCCGCTTTATCTGTCACCGCCAGTTGGAAGATGGTCGTCTCCGTAGGATAGTCCGTGTTTGTATTCTCGATATCCGAGCCCAGACAAACGATCATTCCATCGATGAAATGGAAGGATTTTCGCGCACGATGCGTTCCGTTATACTTATCGTGTTCGTGCAGTTTCATTCCGAAGTTACCATTCATCTTTCCTTGTGACAGGCCGCCGGCAAAGGCTTCATCCGAATAAAGCATCTCTTCCATTCCGGAGAATGTATCTACATTCAGCACGTTGGCTTTGAGCAGGTCCACCGGGAGATGGATGGAAGTCACTCCCGGAATACGGTTCCAGTCAAAACCTTCCTGCTGCCATCCGCTGGTGGCGGGAGTCACTGTCTGTCCCGGAGGTGCTGTCAGTATCTGGAGACTTCCATGTGCCAGATAACGTCCATAGAGATTGTGTCCCAGATAATGTTCGGCTGCCCAAAGGTAGCGTGAATGTCCGCGTGCCACAGCCGACCAGTTTTCACGCCGTTGCACAGATACACAGCCATAGCCTAGCGAGAGATTACCCTGCGGATCGGGTTCGGCACGAAAACCGTTCTCTACCAGTCGTTTGGCAATCTTACGCTCCTGAGCGTTCGAAACTTTCGGCATATATTCCGGTGCCTGTTCCGCAGAAGAGGAATCGGAAGATACGAGACGCAGGTAGGCGGATGCCATCTCTTTATCAAAATCGCCCTTTCCATCGGGAGTTCCGGCAATTGCCATTATCGCATAGTGCATGGGAACTAATTTCCCCTTTCCATCGGGATGGCGCCCGGACATAGACAAGGGAAAGTTCAGTTTATTGCAGTAGAAACGCATGGCAAGCAGGACATCTTTGACTGTCCGGTGTGCCAATTCGGAAACGGCAAGGCTTGTCCGACTGAAAAGATATATCATATTCGTTGCCCCGTCCAGTCCTCCAACGGCATAGGCAGGATAGTTATTACGGTGATGGAAAGCTCCTCCGTCCACTTTGAAAGAACCGGCCAGTCCCGGTGCAGGACGGCAACCGTAGTCAATCCATCGGGAGAAGGATTTCAAGTATTGCAGCTTCTCCGGTGTGTCTTCCATCATCAGAATGCTTGCGATACGCCCGGTGGTTTGTGTATTGAAAGAATCCATGTCGATTCCGTTGCCTTCCGGCTTGGGATATACTTCGTTGGTGATGGCATACCAACGCAACGTACGCTCCGCTTCGAGCAGTTTTCCTTCTTCCCGCAATACATCTTTCATCAGGAAATAAGCCGGATAAAGTCCGCGCACGCTATATCCGTAATGATGAATATTGCCCCAGCAACTACCGTAAGCCACTCCCTGATCGGTGATATGGTCGTACATCGCAAGAAATTTCCGCCTCATCTCCTTGCGGATCGGTGATCCTGCCTCACTGTTATTGTAAGCCACGGCAATCCGTTTCATTAAGTCAAAATAGGCACGCATCTCTATTCCCATCTTGGTCAGCATATCCTTGTCCCAGTCCGGAATCATCCGTTCGTAGGCTTCGGAAGCACGCACCATGAAAACGGGCACTCCGGACACTTGCCCGTCCTTATAGGTTATCTGATAGAGGTCGTATTTCTTACGGATGGTTTCGGCTTCTTTCTCCGTCACCTTCCCTTTGGTATAGATCATGTCACGGAAACGCTTTTCCAGCAGTTTCATTTCCTGCCGCTGCTTGTCGCTTACGGGAGTCAGTTCGATGTCCGGTTTCAGCAGGGAGTGTTTGTAGAGTACCAGCCAGTGATTGGTAGTGCCGGCATTGACAAAGGGGACTTGCAGATCGGCTGTCTGCTGGCGGGCATCCACCTTTGTCGCAGTGATCAGATGATCGATGAAAAGGCGTCCTTTTGCATCGGGAGCCACGATGCGGAGCTCGTTCATTCCTTCTTCCGGCGTGCCTTGCATATCGCGTTCATAGCAGACCCATGCCGCACGCCAACCTTTGAAATTGATGCCGAAAGGAAAAGAAGCGCACTTACGGCCGTCTTTCAGAAATTCAAACTCGATAGCAGCGTCCTGAGGCTGCTCATTGTATATCCATACGATGAAAGCGGAAAGATACAGGTCTTTCCCTGTCGGGTCCTTCTTTTCAAACTTCAGGTCTTTCCGGAGTTCCAGTCTCCCGTTCGGTTCGAAGGTCCATTCCAACGAATGTTTCCCGTCTTTATAATGTGCACCGGATATGCCTAACTGAGACTGAACACCGGTTATACAGGCAGGTAACTGCGGCTCTTCAAAAGAGAACATCCGCTCATCCGTAACTATCTGCGCATTGAGGAATGCCGGACAGAGAAAAGACAATATCAGCATTGTCACTGACAGAGTAAAAGATTGCTTTATCATAGAATATATCGTTTTAGGTCCGATGGTAAATCGGTTTATCATTAGCCGGTATTTACAGAGAAGATCACCTGTTCATCTTCCGAATGCAAAGAAACCCCTCTTTTGTTGGAAAGAGGGGTTCAAATCGTACAAAATAGTTCAAATTATGTGCTATATCTTATAGATAATGACCGATATGCTCTCTGCCGGTCCTGCTTTTAAGGGTGAAGTTCTTTAAAAGCCGCATTCTCTTCCTGCACGTGCTGAATGGTTTGTTTCAGCTCTGCAATCGGCAAATCATATCCATACCAGCCGGTATAACAATCTACTACATACCATTTTCCATCGGGCAGCAATTCGAACTCCACACGTAAGTCGATCTCCGATTCTTCGTATCCCGCCTCAAATACCTTATGCGCCGGTTCGTTCAGCGTAAACTTAGATACATAAACACCGCCCTCTTCCTGAGTGATACGTTCTTCTTTCAGCGTTTCACTGTCCAGCAACGGCCACTTTTCCTTCGTAAAAGGGAACGTTTTCTCAGTTTCCCCGTCATCCGCCAATAAAGTAACCGGCGTTTTCAACGGAAACTTGACACGAGTATACTGAAACGCCGCACTGGAAGTAAACTTATCCAGAAACGACTTGAAATCTTCTCCTGTCTGTGCTGCTTCACTTTCTACTTTCGCCCTGAAGCTATTGCCACAGGAAATAAATGAAATACCTGCCAGCAATGACATGACCATCAAACAGCATGCAAACTTCTTAGCTCTCATAACACGATATAAATTAAGAGTTTAAAATAACGCTGCAAAGATAATGACAAGTTCAATATCTTGATACGAATCGGGAAGAAAATAGTTAAACTACTACAAATAATAAACTTACCACACCTCATTATTCCGGTATTAAAATACCTTTGTCATAAATCGAAATACTAACTTAAATAAAAACACACCATGAGACCCCCCTACTGTTTTCTCCTGATAGGTCTTTTGCTTTTATGCAGTACACAGACTATCGCTTTCGCCCAATCCGGCACTTATCAGACAATTCCCGAATCTTTGCGAGGTTACTGGCAATTTAAAGCAGACAATGTGTCTGACTGGAACGGTCCGCTCATCGGAGAGAATTTCGTAGAGAACTATTATGTCGTTTTTTATGCCGAACAGATAAAACAGGAAGCTGACGGCAGCTACTTCTTCCATTTACGCAATCAGAAAGGAGATACGACGGAATTCCGTATCACACCTACCGGCAATGACGCCGCCACCATCTGGTACAAAGGCTGGAAAGAGCCGAAGAACTGTATCCGCAAGCAAGTCCCCGACCACACGGAACCGCTCACTCCCCTTACATTGCCCGACCGTGTTTATCAGAAATGGGTGAAAGGATTATCCGGAAAAGTAATCTACGAATTCACCCGTGACGGAAAACTGCTCTATGACGGAAAAACATGGGATATCTTATCGGCCGGATATTTTCTCAATAAAGAATATCGGCTGCTCGTCAAAAGCGGAGAATCATACAAACTGCTTTACCTCAGCTTCCCCCTGCCGAAAACAATGAACGTAGCCGCTGAACTGCAAAATGAAAAAGTCTCTCCCATCGCCTCACGCCCTGAAATATATGCTTTCGCCGGATGTTGGATAAATCAAGCGACCGGAGACTGGCGCATCGGATTCTTCGAAGACTTTGCTGTCTACCAATGTCAATTTTGGGATTATGAGTCGATAAGCATCCAAAAGAATCGAACCACCATCATCCTGAAAAATGGAACGGAACAACTGAAAGTGCGTTTAACTCGTAAAGATGAAACATCCTGCACCCTGTCTGTCGGAAAAGAAAAGGCACAGACATATGTTCTTTGTAACGACAAGTATCTACCCGATTATCCGGTAGCTGACACCACTCCTTTCGTCGACAATGGTTATCAAACGGATAGCGTGACTCTCATCGGATACCTGCGTAACCTGCCTTCGACACGTCCTTTCGAAGTTTCCGTGCCGGATATGATCACCGATAGAGAAGAAAAATATACCACCGCCATCGACTCACTGGGAAGATTTACCCTCCGTTTCCCTGTATTGAACAGCCACAACGTGTTCATCGATTGGGGACGTACCACTATCTGGACATCCGTAGAGCCGGGAGAGACCTATTTCCTCTATGTGGACTTCGCTGACAAAAAGAAATTAGTGATGGGAGAAAAGGCACGTATCCTCAACGAACTGCTGAGCCACGAAGGACTCAGTGAATATATCGGCTACGACGAAGGGAAAAAGATGGGTAATATGGAATATTTGCAAAAGACGCAAGATATCATCCGTCATAAATCAGAATATCGCGCAAAGATGCTCAATGATCATCCGTTTCTCTCGCACAAATTCCGCTATTACACAGAACAGGAAATCCGCTACAACGCTGCACGCGACCTGATGCAACGCCGCTTTTCGGTAGACCGTAACAAGCAGGAGCATCTGCAACCGGAATTTATGAGTTATGTAGACTCGGCACTATATCCCCGTCCGGTAGAGCCTTATACGCTTCTCAGAGATTATGGTTCTTTCCTGCGGGATTACGTCGGATACATAACGGACATTGCTCCCGCTTCTTCAAACAGATTGACCGTAACTCCTCAAAAGATGGAAATGCTCTATCTTAAATTTGAAAGGGACGGAAAGATTCAGCTATCACAAGAAGAAAAAGACGCATTACACGCCTTCAGTAACTTCGAAAAAGAAATTGAAAAAATGAAAGCTGCGAATACTGCTGACTCGCTGACAATGGCTGCCTACAACAAAAAGATGGAACCGAGCATCAAAACAATACAGAGCCTCGTAGGCAGAGACGAAATTTTCAATGACTATATGATGGGAAACTTGCTCGCCAATTCCATCAATCGTACCCTTGCTATCATTGACTCCCTGCAAATGGACGAAAAATTAAAGGAGATACTAAAGGCAAATTGCTATTATGAGATGTTGCAGCAGACTCACAAAGAATTGCCGGACAGCCTCATCAGTAAATTCAAAGCAGAAGTTTCTAATCCTTCCCTACAGGCTTATGTATTAAACCAACAAGGGATATACGAAGAAATATCCCATAAGGCCATCGAATATCCCGAAAGCCTGATGCCTAACGAACCTCTGGCAGAGATCACAGACGGAGAACAATTATTCCGCAAAATCATCGAGCCTTATAAAGGGAAAGTGGTTTATCTGGATGTATGGGGCACCTGGTGCGGTCCGTGCAAGGACATGATGCAATATGCAGGAAGTGCCAAGAAGCTGTTTGAGGGAAAAGACGTGATATTCTTGTATCTCTGCAACCATTCCTCGGACAAATCGTGGAAAAATATTATCAAGGAATATGGACTGACCGGCAAAATTGCCGTCCACTATAACCTGCCCGATGAGCAGCAAAGGGCTATTGAGAAGTTCCTGCAGGTTCGCTCCTTCCCCACCTATATATTGATAGACAAGGAAGGAAACATCGTAAACCGTGACGCTCCCAGACCCAACAGGGAAAATGACCTTCTTAATGCAGTCTATAAGTTATTAGAGAAATAAACGACTCATTTCTTCCGCAAATACTCGTATCCGAAACGGCAAAAGAGACATTTCCGTTTATCACAATACTCTTTGCGGAGCTGTATCAATGCCTGGCTATCTGCCGCCGAACCGACCGGTAGCCCGGCATCTCCCCACGACCGGATAATATGATTATTCTCCGCTTTCAACTCTTCCAGAAAACGTCCGGCACGATCACACATCCGCTCATCGGTTCTATGCAGACCATAAGCATATAAGAAAGGAACAACGGTATTAATCACAATCAAGTCCTGTGACCTCTCTCCCATCGATTTCTCTTTCTGCGAAGAAGGCCGGCCGAATATATAATGATTATCCCAATAAGCAGAAGCATGAGTAGACAGTAGTTGACGCACTTCCGGCAAGTTTTCTGCCTCCATCATCTGCGAAAAAAGCTTATCAACTTTCTGATACAAGTAGGCCAACTGTGCTAACCGGATATGGGGGAAGTTTTCCGGACGAAGCCTCAAAAAACGCCATAAACCGGCATCCATCACCTGAGTTATTTCAAACTTCCGTTGCAGATAGCGAAATTCCTTACGAAGCCGAAGACTATACTCATCTTCCTGCTCCTTCTTTAAAAACGCCTCCTCCAGCAAACCGGCCTGCCCGAAGAAAAAAGCCTCTATCTGAAACAAATCATTCCGGTGCTTATCCATCGCACGAAACGGTAATAATCCCGCCCACGTTTCAAAAGCATCTCCATTCAAGCCAAAACCGAAATTACGGGCAAGGGTGATAAAGAATGCATCTTCCCAATTACGGTTACAAAGCGCGAGACGCTGTGTGATTAATTGCGCTTTCTGCTCCAAACGTTCCGTTTGCAAAGCGGTCAGCCAGGAATGGATGGTAAGTTTGGGAAGAGAAGCAAGGATGGGATAGCAAGCCGGATAATGATCGGCTACGCAAAGTTCATGATAATGGGATTGCACATTTTCCGGACAAGTCAGCAATAGTTGTGGTATCTGTTCACCGTTGGTACGGGTTATTTCCGTATCCGCCTCGCTCACCACATGGAGAATCACAGAATCATAGGCTTTGTCGCAATCATGCCCGTGGCGAAACCAATCGGAAGAATGTGTATGTATTTCTATATTCCCTACCCATAAGGCACCATCAATCTTTAGTTTCGCGTTAAAAAAGTCGGGACCGGCATTCGGGTTTTGCAGACCGGAGTCAATCACTTCTACCGGTAAGCCGTTGGTGGTTTGCAGTACTTTCAGGGGAAATAATTTATGTTTCCACACGTAGTGGAGAAGATGTTCCATGTTAACAAGACGTTAATGTGCGCTGCAAATGTAATAAAAATCTTATCTTTGCGACTATTATTTTGAATATAAGTCAGAAAACAATGAAAATAGCACTGATCGGTTACGGAAAGATGGGCAAAGAGATAGAAAAGGTTGCCCGTAGTCGCGGACATGAAATCGTCTGCATCATTGACATCAATAATCAGGATGACTTCGAATCGGAAGCATTCAAATCGGCCGATGTGGCCATTGAGTTTACCAATCCGATGGTAGCTTACAGCAATTATATGAAAGCGTTCAAAGCCGGTGTGAAACTGGTATCGGGCAGTACCGGATGGATGGCGGAGCATGGCGAAGAAATCAAGAAGCTCTGCACGGAAGGGGGCAAAACACTCTTCTGGTCGTCCAACTTCAGCCTGGGAGTCAGCATCTTCTCCGCTCTCAACAAGTATCTGGCTAAAATCATGAATCAGTTCCCTGCTTATGATGTCACCATGAGCGAGACACATCATATCCACAAGCTGGATGCCCCCAGCGGAACAGCCATTACACTGGCGGAAGGTATTCTGGAAAAGATAGACCGTAAAGACAAATGGGTGAAAGGGACTTTCCTTGCGCCGGACGGAACCATTAGCGGAACCAACGATTGTGCTCCTAACGAACTTCCTATCAGCTCGATCCGTGAGGGCGAAGTTTTCGGACTTCATACCATCCGTTATGAGTCCGATGTAGACACCATTTCTATCACCCACGATGCCAAGAGCCGCGGCGGGGTTGTATTGGGAGCCGTATTGGCAGCCGAATATACTGCCACACACGAAGGTTTTTTGGGTATGAGTGATTTATTCCCGTTCTTGAATGACTAAAATATCAGAAGCTAGTTCTAAACAAATATAACATTATGAGACAAGCCACACGCGCACAATGGATCAAATGTGCCATTGCTATTCTACTTTACCTCGTCTTCCTCCTCTGGGTACGGAGTTGGTGGGGATTGATTGTTGTTCCTTTCATTTTCGATATTTATATCACAAAGAAAATACCTTGGTCTTTTTGGAAGAAGTCGAAGAATCCGGCTGTCCGCAGTGTGATGAGTTGGGTGGATGCCATCGTATTTGCGTTGGTTGCCGTCTACTTCGTCAATATCTACATCTTCCAGAATTATCAGATTCCTTCTTCTTCATTGGAAAAATCATTGCTGGTGGGCGACTTCCTGTATGTGAGCAAGATGAGTTACGGTCCCCGCGTACCGAACACTCCCCTTTCCATGCCGTTGGCGCAGCATACACTGCCTGTCTTCAATACTAAATCATATATCGAGTGGCCACAATGGAAGTACAAACGGGTACCGGGCTTCGGCAAAGTGAAACTGAATGACATTGTTGTCTTCAACTTCCCCGCAGGAGATACGGTAGCAGTGAACTACCAACAGACAACGGACTTCTATACGCTGGCTTACGGCGAAGGACAACGTATCTATTCCAAACAGATTGAAATGGATAGTCTGACACGCGCCCAGCAACGTGCTATCTATGATTTGTACTATGCTGCCGGACGTAAACAGATAATGAACAACCCGCGCACTTACGGAGAAGTCCTCTGGCGTCCGGTAGACCGTCGCGAGAATTATGTGAAACGTTGTGTCGGCTTGCCCGGTGATACATTGCAAATTGTAGACGGACAGGTGATGATTGACGGTAAAGCGATTGAGAACCCCGAAAACCTGCAATTCAACTACTTCGTACAGACTACCGGCCCGTACATTCCGGAAGATATGCTCCGCGAATTAGGCATCAGCAAGGATGACACCATGCTGATAGAAGACTCTGGCTGGGAAGGCGGATTATTGGATATGGGACTGGACAACCGGAATGCGCAAGGCAAACTGAATCCGGTATATCATCTTCCATTGACTAAAAAGATGTATGACACTCTCCTTGGCAATAAAAAGCTAATCAGCAAAATAGTAATGGAACCGGAAGAATACGCCGGACAGATGTATCCGCTGAACCTTTATACCAAATGGAACCGCAACAATTACGGTCCGATCTGGATTCCTGCCAAAGGAGCTACCATTACCCTCACAGAAGACAACCTGCCTATCTATGAGCGTTGCATCGTAGCCTACGAAGGCAATAAGCTGGAAGTGAAACCGGACGGTATCTACATCAACGGTGAAAAGACCAATGAATATACCTTCAAAATGGATTATTACTGGATGATGGGTGACAACCGTCACAACTCTGCCGACTCCCGTTATTGGGGTTTTGTACCCGAAGATCACGTAGTGGGCAAACCGATTGTTGTATGGCTATCGCTTGACAAAGACCGTGGATGGTTCGACGGCAAGATTCGCTGGAACCGCCTCTTCAAGTGGGTAGACTGATAAGTGTACGGATAGAATAGAGTGATAAGGTGATAAATATTGATGAACATTCGTAAATTCAAATGGATACTAGCATTTGCCGGAGCAGTAGTCGTAGTGCTTCTGCTCCGGGGATTTGCTTTCACGTCCTGCCTTATCCCTTCCACCGGCATGGAGAATTCCATTTTTCAGGGTGAACGTATCCTGGTCAACAAATGGAGCTACGGGCTGCGGGTTCCTTTCATGTCGCTTTTCTCTTATCACCGCTGGTGCGAGAGTCCCGTGCGTCGGCAAGACATCGTAGTATTCAATAATCCTGCCGGAATACGGCAACCTGTCATCGACCGTCGGGAAATCTATATCAGCCGTTGCCTCGGAGTTCCGGGAGATACATTATTGGTCGATTCTCTTTTCTCCGTTATTTCTCCAGAGGCACAATTCAATCCGGATAAGAAAAGGCTTTATTCGTACCCCGCGTCAAAAGAAAATCTGATAACCTCACTGATGCATACTCTTTCCATCACCAACGACGGATTGATGGGAAGCAATGACAGTACTCATGTGCGTAGTTTCAGCCGTTACGAATATTATTTGTTGGAACAGGCAATGAATGGGAAAGAGAGTTTTGTCCAACCTTTGTCAAACAGGGAAGATGCCGAACCGAATCCGCTGATTGTTCCCGGAAAAGGGAAATTTATCCGGGTCTATCCCTGGAACATAACCTTACTGCGGAATACCCTCGTGATGCACGAAGGCAAACAGGCAGAAATAAAGAACGACACTCTCTACGTAGACGGCAAACCTACACAACACTGTTATTTCACTAAAGATTACTATTGGATGGGGTCTAACAATACCGTCAACTTTTCCGACTCACGGCTCTTCGGGTTTGTCCCGCAAGACCATATCATCGGGAAAGCCTCCATCATTTGGTTCTCCAAAGAAAAAGAGACAGGCTTGTTTGACGGATACCGATGGAACCGTTTCTTCAGAACGGTGAAATAATCTTCCGGAACATAAAAGAAATAACTCCTTAATAATATCCTTAATTAATATCCTTATTATAGAGCCCCCTAAACGTATTAAAATGAAAGAAATGAAAATAGCTTATTTATCTTCAGCTTATCTCGCTCCCGTCGAATATTATACCAAACTTCTGGCTTATGACAAAGTGCTTGTAGAACAACACGACCATTATATCAAACAAACCTATCGTAACCGGTGCACCATTGCCGGCCCATCCGGCGAATTAGCTCTTTCTATCCCAACCGTAAAACCCGACACATTGAAGTGTCCGATGAAAGATATCCGCATCTCCGACCACGGCAACTGGAGACATCTGCACTGGAACGCCATCGAATCAGCCTACAACAGTACTCCTTTCTTTGAATATTACAAGGACGACTTCCGTCCCTTCTACGAAAAGAAATACGAGTTTTTAATCGATTTCAACGAAGAACTATGCCGGATGGTCTGTGAATTGATAGATATTCACCCCACTATGGAGCGTACTAGCGAATATAAGATGGAGTTTGCTCCCGGAGAATTCGATTTTCGGGAAGTCATTCATCCCAAAAAGGATTTCCGAGAAGTGGATACAGAGTTTATTCCGCAACCTTACTATCAGGTTTTCGAGCCCAAACTGGGTTTTCTTCCTAATTTGAGTATCATAGACCTGTTGTTCAATATGGGACCGGAAAGTCTGTTGGTACTAGGCAAGTAATGACTCCACTCTTCTATACGTATGTAGCCAACAAAGGTGCACCATGTCGTCACATTATTTATACTCGTACAGTTTGACGTGTAAAATACTGAATTCTCCGACAGGAATACGTACATGCCTTCCCTGATGGTCCTGATCGCCATTCAGGCGCCGGATATATTTCAGTGAACCATCTTCGTTCACATTAACTTCATCTACAGAACCGATACCGGCTCTCATACCACCTTGCCAGCTATTTTCCGTTTTTGATGCCTTTCCGCCCACACTGGCAAAACCATCCTCGCCCAATGCCGGTGAACTTTTCATTTTATTTTCCCCCTGTTTCTTAAATTCAAGTACCAAGCCACTGCCGGCAACGATATACTCATCTGGAGCCAGACGTAGCAAAACACCTCCCCCTTCAGGCCATACAGTGCCATCCCGGGCACGTGGGTCCCATGGCAGAGTGAAGTAATGACGGCAGGTAATCTCCAAATCATCGTATGAAAGTATTCGTTCTTTATTCTCTTCATCAAACAAAAGACCGTTCATCACTCCTTTACCCTGATATTTTGTCAATAAAGGCATCAGTTCTTTCAATTTAATATAGCTCTGTACCAAAGGTGCATCTGCTCTATCCGAACCGCTTTCAATAGAGAAAGGACAAAAGCCAATCGCATCATGCTCACCAAACACATAGAAAGCACGTACTCCATCATTGTCTTCCAACCGAATTTCAGGTATAAAGAGAGGATTATTGTGCAGTTTATACTTTGCCACCCAATCAACGAAACCTTTATCATATAAATCCGGAGCCAGAAAATCAATGTTGGGTGCTGCATAATGCCATACATCTATCAAATGAGCCAATGGTCCTGCCGACGGATATTCTCCCGGTTTCCGCCCCCTACTGTTCATTGCTGCATTGACATACAACGGAATATTATAGATAGAACGTGCTAACTTTGCCATTCGTTCTACATACTGCGCATACGACCAGGCCATAAAAATTTCATCCGTATACACGTCTGCACCAAACACTTCCTGCCACGTACCTTTCTTCTTGAATCCCTGGCTCTCCCATTTTGCCAACATTTCGGGATGCAGAGATCTCTTGTTCTTTTGCAAATAGTCGATGAAAAGAGACGGAACTGGTGCATAAAACAGTTTATCCGCTTCTTTGGAATAATCGCGGGCATCTTCCAACATTCCGATTTCGTTTTCTATCTGAATCATGATAACCGTTCCCTCTTCCTTATCCACAGAAGCAATGTGTTTCATCCATTGGGAAAAAGCACGGCTATCCGCCTGAAACACATTCTCCGAAAAGGAACTGGCTATTTCGAGGGGCTTCCCTGCTTTCGTATAGGCACGCGGGTATTTCTTATAATCTTCCTTAAACCAGATCGGAGCATAGCAACTCATTGAGTTTTTCCACGCACCGAACCAAAGGAAAACCACCTTCAAATCATTCGCGCGAGCCTGTTGAATCACTTTATCCGTCAGAGTAAAATCAAATTTACCTTCCTGTGGTTCTGTTAAATCCCAATATGCAGGAACCAGTACCGTATTCAGCCCCATACGTTGCAATTTCGGGAATATACGTTCAATATCTTCAATAGAGGAAGCTGAAGAATTTCCCAATTCACCGCCAATCACCAAGAATGGCTTTCCATCTACCATAAGTTGTGTGGTACTTCCCTGTTTCTGCAAATACGGAAGTTTCTGATGTGCCTGAAGAGGCAAAATAAAAAGGAATAGAATCCCAAAAAGTGTGTTTCTCATAACAATCAGCTTTATCATATTATCTGAAAGCAAAGTTACAACAATATAAAAAAGGAGCACAACGTCTTGTGTTCCTTTTCTATCGGGCAGGTTACAGATGCTTTATGTTACGTTACATTTGCCTTTATCTATACATTATCTCCGATTCTTATACCCTCTATTTGCGTTTCCTAAGTAATTTTTAGAGAAAACTGTTTATATCGCTACTTCTTCACAGTTCTTCTCTTCATTAGATTCTGCCGCATCCAGCCGATTCAACAAATAGCGTACATTTTGAAGATGTATATCATTATTCCGATCCATTTTCTTAAACTGCCAACTGTTTTTAGTGGTATTCAGTATGCAATTCATTAACGTTCCCACGGCATCGGCACTTTGGAAACGATTGGTATTGGAGATTAGCGTATTCATCATGTGCGCCCCGAATCCTCTAATCACCTCTTTCACACTTATCGACTTATAATTACGGATGGCTTCAAAGGCTGCCACATTACTACAAAGCGTACTAGCTAAATCCTCCAGTCTCTTTCGATCTGTTCGTTCCACTAGATAGCTTTCAGGATTCATAAAACGATTGAGAGTCAGATAAAAAGACATCATTTCATCATCGGATGAAAAGATAACGTGCATGAGTTGCGTCGCGTCCCCCGGACGAGCCTGCTGGTTGCTTAAAACTTCTTCCATAAGAATTTTAATTAAATGGTGAATAAATTAAGTTCAATGGGGCGATACAGAAGGGTAGTTTTAAGAAATAAAAGAAGCGGTTCCGCCTGTCCCATTGCTCTTCACCATCCACAACAGGCAGTAGGTGCATTAACATCCTACATGGGGGTACGAAACCGCCATATAGAATGATAGGACAAGCATAAAAAAGCCTGCCACATTGATACAGCAGGTTCCCCTGCTGTGGATTTTGATAAAGAGCATTGCAAAGATAGAATATAAAATCAGAAAAGAGAAAAGAAAATCAATATAAATTGAAGTTTACAACGATCAGCAAAAGACAAAATCTTCTAAAGCTACTTGTAACTATAAGATTCATTTAGGAGGTTCACCGGTTTCACCTTTAGTTGAATGAGTATAAATCAGATGTTTATGGTGAAAGAGATACATAAAATAATAAAGAATCATCCTTCACCTCCTTCACAAAATAAAAGTAAGCGTCTTTTAGTTTTACACTCGAAAGAGAGACTTCTTATAAGCTTTAAGATTGTTAACGGAGAACTAGTAAGCCCCCAAGTTTAGATAGCTTTTTATCGATATAGCTCCTTAGCAGATATTAACAAGATTGTTTCTCTTTCTTTCAAATAACCAGACTAAAAGATGCTTATATCGTATAGATTAAGGGTCTATACACCCTATTTGTTGGGCATATAGATCCAATGTATTGGTCATATAGATCTAACACGTTGGATATATATATCTTGCACCTTGGGTATATATAGCCAACAACTCAAGTATTAATAGCCTAAATACAAAGTATTAATAGTAGATAGCTCAAATGTTAATACTTGATGGAGCGTTTGCTATGAGCTTATTAATTTTAGCTTATAGCATATTCGTTTTTGCTTATAGCATATTTACTTTAGCTTATGGCATATAAAAAGAACGGTGGTAAGCGTCTCCGCGATTCTATATAGTGTATTAAAATAAAAAGGCTAATGATCCC
>ENA-OOSX01000319-OOSX01000319.1-human-gut-metagenome-genome-assembly--contig:-NODE-319-length-29849-cov-12.004531_pt1 | contig 29849 bp, 20 predicted proteins | sample MGYA00241315_ERZ501225 | MGnify/ENA primary metagenome ERZ501225 (study PRJEB25962, sample SAMEA2042496) | human gut metagenome | biome: human gut; feature: human-associated habitat; material: faeces... | reverse complement strand
AGATTTAAGGTTAACAAAAAGATTGGCTGTCTGGGAGAGATAGCCTTTTTTTATGGAATATGATAAAGAAATATGCAGCGCTCCTCTGTACATAATTTTTTTTCGTATATTTGCGAGAAACTTATTAAAAACCAATCAAATCTATGCTTACGAAACTTAACCACGTACTCCTTGCAGGTGTTGTAGCTTTGGCATGTTCTTCGTGCCAAACAGAAAAAAAGGCCGATTACCAAATAATACCTCTCCCCCAAGAGGTTGTTCTGACACAAGAAAAGCCGTTTCTATTAAACAAAAATGTTTCCATTACCTATCCAGAAGGCAACCTCCTGCTAAAGCGCAACGCTGAATTCTTATCCGGATACATCCGGCAAGCCATAGGGTATACTCCTCCTGTAAAAGGCTTGAAGGACGGAGAAGCGGCAAAGCATGCAATCAATTTAGGTTTAGATGCGGATATAGCCAATAAAGAAGGTTATGTGCTGACGACAACTTCGGAAGGTATTCAAATCAACGGGCAGACAGAGAACGGTGTGTTCTACGGTTGCCAGACATTACGGAAATCAATCCCCGCCGAGGCTCAGGGAGCTGATATTCTGCTACCGGCAGGCAGTATCAAAGACGAACCCCGCTTTACATATCGCGGTATGCATCTTGATGTATGCCGACATTTCTTTCCGCTGGAGTTCATAAAAGAATATATCGACTTACTGGCGCTACACAATATGAATACTTTCCATTGGCATCTGACAGATGACCAGGGATGGCGCATCGAAATAAAGAAATATCCGAAGCTGACGGAAGTCGGTTCAAAACGCAACTGCACCGTTGTCGGCAAGGCAAGAAGCGGAAAATATGACAACATTCCGTATGGCGGCTTCTACACGCAGGAACAAGCCAAAGAGATCGTGAAGTATGCACAAGAACGTTACATCACCGTAATTCCCGAAGTAGACCTGCCGGGACACATGCTTGCCGCTTTGGCCGCCTATCCTGATATGGGATGCACCGGAGGACCGTACAAAGTATCTCCCGACTGGGGTATCTTTGAAGATGTATTGTGCATCGGCAACGAACAGAGCATGCAGTTTCTTGAAGATGTAATGGCAGAAATCACCGAGATATTCCCTTCTAAGCTTGTACACATCGGTGGAGACGAAGCTCCCCGTACCCGCTGGGCCAAGTGCCCCAAATGTCAGGCACGCATCAAAGCGGAAGGCTTGAAAACAGACAAACAACATACAGCCGAGGACCGTCTGCAAAGCTATTGCATGACACGCATCGAAAAGTTCCTCAACAGCAAAGGAAGGCAGATTATCGGTTGGGACGAAATACTGGAAGGCGACGTGGCACCAAATGCCACCGTTATGTCCTGGCGTGGCACATCCGGCGGCATCAAGGCTGCACAAATGGGACATGACGTAATTATGACACCCAATCTTTACTGTTATTTTGACTATCTCCAAACTGCGGACAGTAAAGACGAACCTCTCGGCATAGGCGGATACGTACCGGTAGAGAAAGTATACAGTCTCGACCCTACCGCTGCGCTTACCGAAGAACAGGCCAAACATATTCTCGGTGCACAAGCCAACTTATGGACAGAGTATATCGCCACTACCGAACATGCAGAGTATATGATACTCCCACGCATGGCTGCCCTTGCCGAAGTGCAATGGACACAGCCTGAAAAGAAAGATTACGCGGACTTTACCCAACGCCTGCCGCGCCTCATCAAGTTCTACCAACGGGATAGCATGAATTATGCCAAACACATATTCGATATCCAAGCGGAATATACCACTATCCAAGAAGAAGAGGACGGAAGCGGTAGCGGAGCTATAGTAGCCACGCTTCGCACCATTGACAATGCTCCCATTTACTATACCTTAGACGGTACTGAACCCACTACAGCCTCCGAACAGTATAACGGAACCGGCATCGTTATCCGCCAGTCCGCCGACTTGCGTGCTGTTGCTATCCGCCCTGAAGGAAAAAGCAAGGTAACAGAAAAAAGCTTCTACATCAACAAAGCCACTTTCTGCCCGATTGAGCTGACAGGTACACAGCCCACTCCGAAATACGCCTTTAAAGGCGCTACCGCTTTAGTAGACGGAATGAGCGGAATTGACAATTATGCAACCGGCGAGTGGATTGGCTTTTTGGATGGAGACGTAACGGCTGTTATCGACCTCGGTGCGTCAAACGGTAATGCCGCAGGCAAGACAGTTGCCGAATTACCGGAGATAAAGCATGTCTCTACCCATGCCGTAATAGACATGGGCGCCTGGGTTGCAGGATGTACAGGCCTGACAGTATCAGTGTCTGACGATAACAAAAGCTTCCGTGAGGTGGCAGCCAAAGAGTTTCCCGTTGAAATGGACAGCCGTAAAAAAGCTGTGGCAAACTATGAAGTTACTTTCGAACCGGTGAAAGCACGCTATGTTAAAGTATTAATCAAGCGTACCCCCGCCCTGCCCAAAGGACATCCGGGAGAAGGAGGAACACCTTTCCTGTTTATCGATGAGATTGAAGTGGAATAAGGCAACTTATCAAAAACGGTAACATATACAACAACTATCATCCTGTCATTCGGAGGAATCTAATATCCAAGAACGACAGGATGATATTTTTTGCGGAAGTGTATCTAAAACATTTATTCAATCACGAAACTCCCACGTTGCAAATCCCGATCCTGCGAGCTTTTCCCCACCATCACATCGTACCTGCCTGCACAAACCCGCATCGTATTACTTTGAGCATCCCACCATTCCAATTCCTTGCCGTTCAAATCGAACGCTACCTCAACACTCTTTCCGGCAGGAATGTGGACACGTTTAAAAGCACGCAAAGTCTTGCCCGGTCCTTCTGCGTCATCTTGCTTCTTGAGGTAAACCTGCACTACCTCTTCACCGTCACGCTGACCGTTATTCGTAACGTTAACGGTCAACTTCAAAGGCTCTCCCACCTTAATCTGTTCCTTGGTCAAGGATAAGTTGCCATATTCAAAGGTAGTGTAGCTCAAGCCGTAACCAAACGGGAACAATGGTTGTTGAGTCATATAACGATAGGTACGTCCTGTCATATTATAGTCCTCAAAGTCGGGAAGCTGAGACATATTGCGATAAAAAGTTACAGGCAAGCGTCCACCCGGATTATAGTCACCGAACAATACATCTGCCACGGCAGTGCCGCCCGCCTGTCCCGGATACCAAGCCTGTAGGATAGCTTCACAATTCTTTGTTTCAGGCTCCAAAGCGATGGGCGAACCGGAACAATTCACCAAAATTATCTTCTTTCCGGCACGATGCAATGCGTGAATCAATTCACGCTGAACAGCCGGCAATTCAATGTCCGTACGGTCTCCGCCCCTGAAACCGGGAAGGTTCACTCCCATCTCCTCTCCTTCCAAAAGAGGAGATATACCACCGGCAAAAACTACAACATCGGCCTCTTTCACACAAGCTACAGATGCATCAATATTTACCTTTTGCTTGAAGCCGATATCGAAATTCAGTTGCGCATCGCTTCTGAAATATTCAAAGTCAAGCTCGATGTCGTAAGGAACACCCGCTTTTACCTGTAGCGTATAGTCCAGTGACCTGCCACCATGCGTATTGCGGAAACGCTTTACTTCTTCGCCATTGATACGCAGGCAACCGGAACCGTATGTATAAATTTCGAATACCACTTCGCCCGATTGTAGAGGGGTGAGCACGCTGTTGTAAGTTGCAGAGAAGTCTGTCAGGTTTACGCCCGGTGCAAAAACTGTAGCTCCCGAGGTACAGAAGCGGAAAGGGGTGGTTACTTGTGTAGTAGTCACCGGGGTGCCCTCATGCTTTACATTGTTCCAATAACGTGCCGTAAACCCCTGTCCGTCTGCCGACTTACACTGGTTGAACACACTTTGAATCAGTGTTCTTTCCACCCAACTGCAACCCTGTTCATAAATCAGCTTATCGTCCGCTCCCAACGCGTTCCGTATTCCATCCAGAATGGTGACTGTATGTGACGGCATACCGTTATAATTGCCCCATTGCATTACGGAGTCATTAGCATTAGGTCCCATGACAGCTACAGTTAGACCGCCACGTTTCAAGGGAAGGATATTGTCCTTGTTTTGCAGTAATGTCATGGACTTGCGGGCCATATCCAACGCCAATGAGTCGTGTGCAGCCGAAGCTACTACGGAGAAAGGAATCTTCGTCCAAGACACATCTTCCGGAGCGTCCATTTCTCCCAAAGCAAAACGGGCTTCCAGCAGGCGGAACACAGCCCTGTCTATGTCTTTCTCATCAATCTTGCCTTCTTGAGCTGCCTTTACCAATGCCTTATAACTGGAGCCACACTCCAGATCCGTTCCGTTCAACACTGCGGCTGCCGAAGCAGACTCTGCATCGGAATATGCCTTATGCCCGTATTCATTATAAAAATCGGCAATAGCACCACAATCGGAAAGGACAATACCATCGAACCCCCAATCGTTACGGAGAATTTGCATCAGCAAACGGTTGCTGCCGCAACAAGGCTCTCCCTCGAAACTGTTATAGGCACACATCACCTCCTTTACACCGGCTTCCTTCACTAACGCCTCAAAAGGCGGCAGATAGGTTTCATACAAATCACGTGTGCTAAGGTTCTCCACGTTGAAAGAATGACGGTTCCATTCCGGACCGGAATGTACGGCAAAGTGTTTGGCACAAGCATGCAACTTATCGTATCTTCCGTCATTGGTTCCTTGCAGACCTTTCACTACCATGACACCCATGCGACTGGTGAGATAAGGGTCTTCACCGTAGGTCTCAATACCCCGTCCCCAACGCGGATCACGGTAAATATTCACCGTAGGCGTCCACATGGTAAGTCCCTGATAACGCTCGTAACTGCCCTGCGATGCGTAATATGCATTTTTTGCACGCGCCTCATCAGATACGGCATTGAATACTTCATATACTGTTTGCGGCGAGAAAGAGGCTGCCATACCTATCGGTTGCGGAAAAACCGTAGCCAATCCTGCGCGTGCCACACCGTGCAGCGCCTCGTTCCACCAGTTATAGGGTTTGATACCCAAGCGCTCCACCGGTTGGGAAGTGTCCATCATCAATGCTACTTTTTCTTCCAAAGTAAGTTCTTTCAATAAAAGTTCCGCCCGCTTATCCGGAGTCAAAGAGGTTGTTCTGTACGTAGGTTGGCTGCACCCTATCAGCAATAGAAGAGGCAACCAACAGATAAGTTTCCGTTTCATGGTTGTTGCTGTTTTAATGATAGTAATCAGATTTATTTACCGTACAAAGATACAGGGTTACCCGATATACCATTGTGCCAAATGTTTCATAAAGTTTACTGTATGTATCATGACATATACTATTTACACATATTAATCCGGTAGGAAAGAATAATACCGGCAGCATGCTAATAATGAAAGGGATACGTGTACCAAGATATTTCACGCCGTGGTACACGCCGTACCACACTGTGGTACGAGCAGTACCTTACTAAGGTACGAGACCTACCACCCTTTGGTACATGAGCTACCAAAGAGCGGTACAGGGAATACCAGCAGCCGGTACCGGCAGTACCACCCTTAGAACTGGAAGTAAATGAACGGTTGTATCTCCGAACTCTTCATCTGAATAACCAGATAGACTATGGCAACCAGCAGCAACGCCTTCCCTATCAACGGAAGGCGAACGACCGCCTTGCTGCAAGCGTGCTCCCAACTGTCAGGCACGAAATGCAGGAAAAAGCCGAGCGCCATCAAGGCAAACACTTCCCAATAGCCCACTATCAGTTGCGGGAAAAGCCCGGGACGGAAAGTCGTGAATATCTGCCTCAACATATCCAGCGAAGCGGAGAAATCGGCATTGCGGAAGAATATCCAGCAGAAGCAGACGAAGTGGAACGTAATGACGATGCCGAAGAAGCGGCGGATGCCACGACTGCGTTCGCCCTTCTTCCGTCCGGTAACGCCCATCCAGAACTTATGGACAGCCAAAGCAACGCCATGCAACATGCCCCAAAACACAAAATTCCAGGAAGCCCCATGCCACAAACCGCCCAGGAACATGGTAATGATAAGGTTGGCATACTGGCGTATCTTGCCCTTACGGTTGCCGCCCAGGGATATATAGAGATAATCGCGCAGCCAACTGGAAAGCGAGATATGCCAACGACGCCAGAACTCCGTAATGGATGCCGACTTATAAGGCGAGTCGAAGTTTATGTTGAAGTGAAAGCCTAATAACAAGGCAATGCCGATAGCCATATCGCTATATCCGGAGAAGTCGCAATAGATTTGCAGTGCATAGCCGTAAACACCCATAAGGTTTTCCACACCCGAATACAAGGTAGGATTATCGAAGATGCGCTCCACAAAGTTGATACTGATATAGTCCGAGATAACCGCCTTCTTGAACAGTCCGCTCACAATAAGGAAAATCCCCCTGCCGAACATCTCTCTGGAAACAAACAACGGACGGCGGATTTGCGGAATAAAGTCGCGTGCACGCACAATGGGACCCGCCACCAACTGCGGGAAGAATGATACATAGAATGCGTAGTCCAACAAGTTGGTGAGAGGCGTTATCTCCTTGCGGTACACATCGATTGTATAGCTCAGCGACTGAAACGTAAAGAAAGATATACCCACAGGCAGGAAGATGTCCATTGCGGTAAACGTGCCGCCCGTGAGCGAAGCAAAGAAATCGCAGAGAAAGTTCGTATATTTAAAATAGCACAGCAGTCCCAGGTTTATCGCCAGACTGGCTGCAACCCACATTTTGCGTTGCCACTGCACGGTGGCACGCGCCATAAGGCGGGCTATGAAGAAATCGCTCACCGTAACGATAGCCAGCAGAAAGAAATAAGCACCGCTGCTTTTATAATAGAAATAGTAAGAAAACAGGGTGACGAACATCAGGCGGGCGGTGGTGCGGCGCTGCAAAAGCAGGTAGAACAGGATAAAGGCTGCAAACAGCCACAGGAAAATGCCGCTGCTGAATATCATCGGTGCATGCGGATTGTACACCAGCAGGTCGTGCAGGCGGGTAGGGTCTATATTCAGTTTGTTCAAAAGTTCGCTAATATTCCACATCGGTCGGTTTACGGCTAAATGAGTTAACTACATTCACTGACTGCAATAGTCATTATACGCTTTCAGCAGAGCGCGATAGAACATCTCGCCCTGCAATGCATATCCTTCCGGAAGATAGTGCACATGGTCGGGACGCATCAGACGCGCTTCCTGCCAGTTGAGACAAGCCCGGCGGACACCGCCGAAAGTCTCGTACATATCCCACACCGCCAGTCCGTTGGCATCGGCAAAACGGCGGATGGTCTGTACGGCAACAGCAGTACGGGGATTAATCTTATAGGTACGCCGGCGACGGCGCTGACGGAAACTATCGTATGAACCGGGCGGAGTAGTCATCAGCATCGGAACATCGGGCAGACTCTTGCGAAGCATGCACACCAGTTCTTCCATCTGCCGGTAATGCAGTATGGAGTTATAACGCCGGTTGTGGCTCTCGTTCGTTCCGAAAGAGAGAATGACAAGGTCGGGATGCAACGCAGCGATATCCGCCACACGGTCCGGACGGGTAAAGGTTGTACAAAACGCACCGTTTATCCCCATGTCCGTATAAGACAGTGCTCCGAATGTTCTTTGAAGCAACCCGCCCGTGGTTTCGGGAAAGATATGGCCACGGATATGGCTGTCGCCCACATGCACGATGCGTACCGTATCGACAGCGATGCCCAGGCGGAGCATGCGCAGTTTCTCCCAAAAGGGCTTCAGGATGCCGATGCTGTCTATCAGCTCGTTCCCACCCAGTTGCCGAAAGGCTGCGGGCAGGGTGATGAGAGGAATGGGCAACGTATCCGTACGCTGTCCGTAGATTCTAAGCGTGTCGCAATCAAATGCCGTTTTCTGAAGCCGGGGACAACCCGGAAGCACATCTTGGGCATAGTTCCGTTGCACCGGCAGGAAGAGCAACGCCAATACCGCGCAGCAAACGGCAAACCGTAAATCGGCCAAGTACCGGCTCCTTTTATGGCTCCGCTTCATAGGCACGCCTCCTGTCGTATTGTTCTTTGCCATAAACCAGAGCCTCATAAAGCAGTTCCGCCAGATGCTTGCCGCCACGGAAGTTGATATGCGTATAATCGTAATTGGCTAAAGAAGGTTTGGCATGCACCATATCCGCCATACTGCCTTCACCGCCCATGGCTTCGAACATATTCCAGAAAGCCACCCCGCTGTCGGCCGCCAGATTCTGCTGGTAACGGATAAGGTTTTTAATGCCGGGCATGGTCCGCAGGCTGCCCTCTTCGGTTTTATACTCGCGGTCGCCCACACCGACAATGAGAATTCCGGCTTGGGGGAAGGCTTGCTTCAAATGGGCAATGGTCGTCAGCATACCGTCGCGATAGCGGTCGTAATTACGCCCGCGTTCCGTAGCTACGTTCAGTCCGTACTGAAGGACTATCAAATCGTACGGACGCAGTTCGTTAAATTCGCGCATAGTCCGGACAGGTATGGAACGCAAAGACAGACCAGAACTGCCCCGAAGCGAAAAATTATCGACGGCAATCCCTTGCGTGCCGTCCATAGCCACTCCGTAGAATAAGGTAGAATCGGCGCTCTCCACTTTCCAACGTACAGAGCCGATACGTCCCGTTACATCCATTTCACGAAGTCCGTCGGCAGGCGGGAATGCCCCGGTCTGCGGTTCGCCCTTGTTTACGGATGCCGAAAGGCGGGCTTCGCCTTTATTATAAAAGAAGATAGAAGCACGTTCGCAAGTATCGAGCCGGGAAGCATACTTCCTCTGTCCGCCAAGCTCTACGTACGCTCCGGGAGTCGGAATAAAATAATGGCCCGAAACACCTTGTTTGCCACGGTCGAAGAATACGGAGTCCGTAACGGAATGGCTCTGCCAGCCGCCAAAGCTGTGCCGCACCGTAGGCCGATAGCCGTTGACCGGAGAAGTAATCGTCACGAAGCCTACCCCGCAGCCGCCATAACGTTCCTGCAACATCGCACGCAGGTCGGCCGTCAGGATATCCGCCTCAATGAAAGAATCTCCGAAATAGGCGATACGCACCGGACGGGGCTTTGCCGCCAGCTCATCCAGCGCGCGATAGAAAGGTGTCATGCCGCGCAGGGTGGAGTCGCTGTAATCCTCAATGCAGGTCATGCCGCTGCGACAGGTATCCACAAAGGCGGGCTTCACTTTCGGGGGGGGCGGCAACAGACTGTCCGGTTCGCTCACGACTTCCGGCACGGGACGCACATCGCCAAGTATGTCTACCCGCCTCAACAAATGGCCCCCTATCGTGCCCCCCGGCAGCAAGTTCAGCAGCAGAAGTACCGCCAGCACAATAAGCATCAGCCAACCTGTATGTTTTAAAACGCTCTTTTCCATAACTAATCCGGACGCAAAGATAAAGAATCGGATGAAAATAAATATCGTCCTTCCTAAAAAGAAATCGTCAGGTTCATTTTAACACAGTCTTGACTGCTGTTTGTATGGCAGAAACTTTAAACAGTCCGCTCTATGTTCCAGACAAATGCCCGGAGCCCCAATTGCTCGGTCTGCTTGTCCATGTTGTGAAGGACCTCCAGCAGGGGCTCTACCCGCTCGTCCTCTACCATTGTAAGAATGGCGGAGCACATGGAAGGCCAGGCGTGACTGCCGTAATGAGGCTCACCGGTCTTGGAACCGCGTCCGCGAACCTGCTCCCAATAAGTGAAGCCCCGGCAATTGAGCCGGTCGAGTGTAGCAATGATACGCTCGTAATATGCCTGATCGAATGTGATTAATACTGATTTCATTATTCAATTATTAAATGTCAACTATTAATTATTAGCCTGTTCCTCAAAGTAAGCATCCAATTGCTTGCGCATCTTGCGACGTTGGCGTTTGATGCCGACACCACCGAAGATACAATACATCGTAGGAACGTAAATCAAAGTCAGAATGGTGGAAACCGCCAGACCGCCGATTACGGCAATCGCCATAGGACTCCACATCTCAGAACCCTGACCGCTGCTGATGGCCATCGGAATCATACCGAGAATGGTAGTCATGGTCGTCATCAACACCGGACGGAGACGGCTCTTGCCTGCCGTAACCACGGCATTCAGCACCGACTGCCCGCGTTCGCGGCAGAGAATGGTGTAGTCGATGAGTACGATACCGTTCTTCACCACGATACCGATCAACATGATACTGCCCAGCAGACTCATCACACTCAGCGTCGTATTGGTTATGAACAGCGCCATCAGCACACCGCTCATGGCAAACGGCACGGAGAGAATCAGAATAAACGGATAGGTAAGCGACTCGAACTGGGCTGCCATTACGATAAACACGAGGATGATAATCAATACGCCGAGTGTTCCCAAATCACGGAACGAATCCTGCTGGTCTTCAAAGGAACCCGCCACCTGAATGGTTATGTCGGACGGTTTCTCCATTCTATCGATAATGGCATTGCCCGCAGCCACTACGTCACCCAACGGAGCGCCGGAGATGACGGCAGACACCGTTACGATACGTTCACGGTCCTTACGCTCGATAGTAGGCGGAGCAAAACGTTCCACCACCTTTCCCAAATCCTTGATACGGACGCCCTCGCCTTTGGCATTGTATACCAATATGTTCTCGATACTTTCAAGACTGGTACGGTATTCGGGGGCGTAGCGCACCTTGATATCATACTCATCGCCGTCTTCACGATACTTGGAAGCCGTAGCGCCATTGATACGGTTGCGCAGATAGGTGGCGGCAGTAGAGAGGTTCAGTCCGTGAAGCGCCAGCTTCTCACGGTCGAAGTCCACCTGGTATTCGGGCTGGTAATCGCTGCGGCTGATGTTGACTTCGGACACGCCTTTTACGTTCAGCAGTTCGCGCTTCAGGCGGGCGGCAACGCTGTCGGTTTCCTCCATACTGTAGCCATATACCTCGAAATCGGCGGATGCCTGGGCCGACATACCCGTATTACTACCGCCGAAAATAACCTGTGCCTTACTGAATTCGGGATAAGCCTTCAGGTCTTCGCGCATTTCCTCGCAGACTGTCTCCAGCGTAACATCACGGTCTGCCGGATCTACCAAACTGATATTGAAGGAAATGATATGCGAACCGTTGTCCTGCATGGAAGCCCAGGTATTATCCGAATCGGCCTGCCCTACGGTATAGTTGCATATCTTCATGACGCCCTTATACTTCTGCAGCCACTGATTGGTAAGTTTCTGCGAAACCTCCTGCGCCACTTCTTTACGCGTACCGATAGGCAACTCCAACTGTACGGCAATACGGGCATTGTCCTGCGCCGGGAAGAACTCCGTACCAATGGTCTTTGCACAGAACAGGCTCAGAATAAAGAATATCACACAACCGACAAGCACGACCATACGATGACGCACCGCCCAGTTGAGCATACGTGCATACCAGTTGTCCAAACCGTCCAATGTGTGCTCTATCGGCCCGAAGAATATCCGGAACATCTTGGACTGTTTACGCTGCAAGCGGAGCAGTTGCGAACAGAGCATCGGCGTCAGCGTCAAAGCCGAAACGGTGGATACAAACATAATGGCGCACATCATCCAGCCCAACTGCTTGAACAGCACGCCGGACATACCGGTTACCATGGTCAGCGGGAAGAATACGGCAATCATCGTCAGCGTAGAAGCCACTACGGAAATAGCCACCTCGTTCGTTCCGTGAACTGCTGCCTGCTTCGGGTCGGAACCGCGCTCGATGTGTGTCGTGACATTCTCCAACACCACAATGGCGTCGTCCACCACCATACCGATGGCTATGGAGAGTGACGAAAGCGAAATGATATTAATCGTATTCCCCGATATTGCCAGGTATATGAACGAAGCAATCAGAGAAAGCGGAATCGTAATACAGATAATCAATGTAGCCCGCCAGCGTCCCAGGAACAGGAATACCACAATCACGACGAACAGCAGGGCGTACATCACCGTCTCCGTCAAACTGTCGATAGTGTTCAGGATGTTTTCGGACGTATCCACAATGACGCCCAACTTCACATCGCTCGGCAGGTTCTTCTGCAGACGGGGCAACGCCTCCTGTACTTTCCTGGAAATCTCCACCGAATTGGCGCCCGACTGTTTCTGAACCACAATCATCGCACCCTGCACACCGTTGTTATAGGTTTCCTGCGCACGTTCCTCCACGGTATCCACAATCCGGGCTACGTCGCGCAGGTAAACGGTAGCACCGTTATAGGTGCCCACCACCACATCCGCCAGTTCACGGGAGTCGTCAAACTCACCCTCCACACGCAAGGAATAAGTCTCATTGCCGATGTCGAAATTACCGCCCGGTATGTTCTTGTTCTCCGCACCGATAATGGAACTGATTGTTTCGATACTCAAGTTGTACGCCTCCAGCTTATAGGGGTCGCAGTACACCTGGATTTCACGCTGCGGCGCACCGCTGATAGACACCGTACCCACACCGGGAATACGCGCCAGAGGGTTTACCACACGGTCGTCCAGTATCTTGTAAAGCGCCGACTGGCTTTCATTTGCCTGTACGGACAACAGCACGATAGGAATCATATCCGTACTGAACTTGAAGATGATAGGATTCTCCACATCATCGGGCAGTTCGGAACTAACCATATCCAACTTGTCGCGCACATCGTTTGTCAGTACGTCAATATCATTACCGAACTCAAACTCCAGCGTAATCAGCGACATATTCTCCGAAGAACGGGAAGTGATGTGCTTCAAATCGCTGACTGAGTTCAAAACATTCTCCAACGGACGGGTCACGTTGTTCTCGATATCCGAAGCACTTGCTCCCGGATAGGCTGTCATCACCATAATCGTATTCGTATCAATGTCCGGATACAAATCAATAGGCAACTTGGACAACGAGAACAGACCAAATATCACCACTGCCAGGAAGCAGAGCGAAGTCATAATCGGTTTCTTAACCGCACCTTCATATAAACTCATATTATTAGGGATTAGGGATTAGCGTTTAATGATTAGGGATTAGTGATTAACGTTTAGTGTTTAGTGTTTAGAGATTAGCAACTTATTTACCGGCAAACCACTAATCACTAATCACTAATCGCTAACCGCTATTTCTACTTCCATTCCGTTCACCAGTTTGGTTTGTCCGGCTATAACCACCCGGGAGTTGTCGGGCACACCGGAAATCAGCTCGTATTCGGCCCCCATGCGACGTCCGAGCTCTACCTTATTATAGGTAACCTTACCGTCCTTGTACACATATACATAACGGTCGCCGGAACCGGATTGCTTCACGATGGCCAAATCGGGTACAACCACATTGTTTTTGGTTCCGAAGTTAAGCGTGGCGCGGGCAAACATTCCGGGACGTACCCTCCGGTCTTTATTGGCGAGTTTAATCTCTACCGGAAAAGTACGGGTGTTCGGGTCTACTGTAGGATACACCAGACTGATATAGCCTTCAAAGAGTTCGTCTCCGTAAACATCCAGCTTCACGGCTACCGGAGCGCCTTTCTTCACTTGGGTGAAGTAAGTTTCGGAAACATTGATAAGCAGTTTCACCGGCATAATCTGCTCCACCACCAGCACGGGTTCGCCGCCGCTGTACATATCGCCGCTGTCATAGTTTCGGGCAGTTACAACCCCGTTTATCGGACTGAGCAACGCGGTATTCTCCAGCAGATTGCGGTAGGCCGTTTCTTTTATGTCCAGCGCCATCTTGGCTGCATCCCACTCCGATTTGGATGCACCGCCCACTTTATACAGTTCGTCCATACGCTTGAACTCAATCTCCTGATTGTCCAACTGGAACTTTGTCTGTTTCAGGTTCGCCTCATCCATGCTGACCAGCTTCTGACCTTTGGACACGCGGTCGCCCACTTCCACCAATATCCTGTCGATGCGTACCGGAGAGGAAGGAGCTATGTTGTTCTTTACCTCTGCTTCTACGGTAGCTGTGTACTCATGAATCTGCTCTACCGGACGTGCTTTTACATCCGCCAGCTTCACTCTCGGCTTTTCGTCCACCTGCTCAACGGCAACTTTATCTTTTCCACCGCTGCAAGCGCCCAACAGTGCTACTGCAAGCAGGGCAATCAATTGAAAACGTTTCTTCATATCGTTGTTCTTGTTTTATTTCTGATTACTGATGATATAGTCTCTTCCCAATACCTGGTCAAGGTCGGCCTTAGCCACCAGGTAGTCATATATGGATTGGTTGTAAGTAAGCTCCGCCTCGGTGAGCTGAACCTGCGAAGTATTCAGTTCGAGTACCGTACCCTTGCCCACTTCATAACGCTTGCCGGCAATCTGCACCGCCTTTTCGGCCTGCATCACATTCTCCTTGTTACTGGATACCTGCTCCGAGCTGGCTGCCATATTATCCTGGTAGCTTGTAATCTGCATGTTCAGCTTACGTTCCGTATCGATACGGTTCTGGTCCAACTGGCGCATCTGGATGCGGTTAGATTTCAGTTTCGTAAAGTTGCTTGCCTTATATAAAGGAATACTCAGATTGAATACCAGCGAAGAGCTGCCGCTGTAATGGTAATCGAAGATGTTCCAACTGTCGTTGTTCATGGACTGGTACTGATAAGAATACCCCAATCCTATCGTCGGCATGAAGTTGGTGCGCAAGGACTTGATATTCTTCTGAAGCATCAGACGGTTTAACTCCAATTGCTTCATGGTAGTATTGTTCACCAAACCTTCGTGAGCGTCATTCTCCAACTGATTGGCAAACACGATGCTTTCATAGGCCGCCAAACTGTCGTCAATCTTAATCTCCACATCGGCGGTAACGCCCATCAGCACCTTAAGTTGCAGTTTGGAAAGCGTAACGGCATTTCCGGCGGAAATGACACTCGGCTTCACGCTACGCATCTGCACCTCGGCGGTGATTTTATCGAATTCGCTTACCGCTCCCTGCTGATATTTGGCATTGACAATATTATAGTTCTCTTCCGCCAGTTCATAGCTTTTCTGCAAAACTTCGTATGAGTCCTGCGACAGCATCAGCTGATAGTAGGCTTTGGTCACCTGGTTCACTAAATCCAGTTTGGAAGCCCGCGACTTCTCCACTGCCAACTCTATATCCGTCTTTGTCATCGACATGGCGCGATAGACGGAAGGAGCAAACAATGGTAAACTGATATTCAATGTTCCCGCAGCGGTATTCGCCTTGTCCTGCCCCATTTTCACGATTTGGTCGCCGATACTGAACTGCGGAGCCGTGATGGTATGGCTCATACTTCCCGTAATACTTGCCTCGGGCAACAAGTTCTGCCAAGTTTCCTTACGACTCACTTTCTTGAGGGCAATCTCCTCTTCCGCCACTTTAATGGTGGGATTGTCGCTCAAAGCAATCTCCAAGGCTTTATCAAGGTTCAAGATCAGGGTATCCCTCGTCCCTTGCGCCCGTGCATGGCTGCCTGCCAAGACTATGGCAATAAGCAACAGCCATTTTTTATCCTCAAAAAATCTCTGCATCTTCATAAACTATTAATTGTTATTCTATTTGGTTTCCGTGTCATTGTCTGCAGGCACAACCTTTTTACGGTATTCCCGGATAAACGCTTCCAGCTCGTGCGCCCCCTGTTCCGTAGAGATTCCGCGCAGAAAAGTGAACATTATAGACTCATAGACTTCAAGGAAGGAATACTCTTTGCAGATGTCCGTATTCATCAACACGTCTATCTGCTCCCTTACCAACAGATTGATAATGGCAAAGTTTACATCATCACGGAAAATGCCCTGCTTCACACCTTCCTTAAAGAAGTTTACCGTTTCTTCCGAATCCTGGTTATGACGGTTCGTCATCAGCGCATAGGCTTTGGGATACTTCTTGATGTCTTCAAAGAATTTCTTATTGGTGGCATGGAACTGTTCGATGCTGCGCTGATAGCATTTCAGCAGGACTTCCAATACATTTCCGGATGTGGCAAGTACATTCTTCAAAAATTCATCCCCTTCCTTCTGACCTTTCAGTATGCACTCTTCCAACAAAGTTTCCTTATCCGAAAAGACTTCATAAAGGGTACGTTTGGAAATGCCCAGTGAAGTGGCAATATCATCCATTGTAATACTCTTGATACCGTGCGCAGAAAAAGCTTCCACCGCAGTGTCAATTATCCTCTCTCTCAGTTCCGGACGGGGGACAAGATGCTTGGTATATTCGCTCATTTCTCTTTCTTTTAAAATTCAAAAACTCTTTTTATCCATTTTTCAAAATAAAAACAAGCAAATATAGAAAGAAAACTTAATTAAGCAATTAAGTTTTCTTTCTTTTCTCAAACGGTTAATAAAAATTAGGGATATAACAGATATACAAGGAGAAATATCCTAATAATCAAATTTGGTGCGGCTGAGGAATGCCACTGTCTTATGAATTTCCTTGTACATTACAATATCGTCCTTCACAAAGGGAACTTCCTTGCGGTATTCGCACAGGAAACGTTCCAGAATGGGCGAAGTCTTTTGCGGACGGCGGAAGTCGATACCTTGCGCGGCATTCATCAATTCAATGGCAAGGATATGTTCCAGATTGTCCATGATGCGGAACAGTTTTGTTGCGGCATTGGCGCCCATACTCACATGGTCTTCCTGTCCGTTGCTGGATACGATGGAATCGCTGCTGGCGGCATAACAGTACATCTTGTTCTGGCTCACCATGGAAGCGGCGGCATATTGGGGAATCATGAAACCCGAATTCAGACCGGGATTGGCAACCAGGAACTCCGGCAGTCCACGCAACCCCATGATGAGCTGGGCAATGCGGCGTTCGGAGATATTACCCAACTCGGCAAGGGCGATGCCCAGAAAGTCGTACGAAATAGCCAACGGCTGCCCGTGAAAGTTTCCACCCGAAATGATGCGGTCTTCATCGGGGAAGATAGTAGGATTGTCCGTTACGGAATTGATTTCGGTCAGCAGTACCGAAGACACATACCTGATGGCATCTTTCGTGGCGCCGTGCACCTGAGGAACACAACGGAAAGAGTACGGATCCTGCACATGCTTGCCGGGACGGGCAATGAGTTCGCTGCCTTCCAACAGCTTGCGGACGTTCTCGCCTGTCTCGATTTGTCCTTTGTGGGGACGGATTTGCTGGATACAATCCATGAAGGGGTCGATACGGCCGTCAAAGGCTTCCAACGAAAGGGCTGCTATCAAATCGGCTTTCTTGGAGAGGCGGAAGGCTTTGAGGATGGCAAAGACACCGTTGGCGCTCATAAACTGCGTACCGTTCAACAAAGCAAGTCCTTCCTTGCTCATCAGCTTGACGGGCTCCCAGCCGAACTCGTCGAGTACGCTGATTGCCTCGCGCTTCTTACCTTTATAATATACATCGCCCACACCGATAAGCGGCAGGAAAAGATTGGCAAGCGGCGCAAGGTCGCCCGATGCTCCGAGCGAACCGCGGTCGTAGACGATAGGCATCACATCGTTATTGAAAAAGTCGAGGATGCGCTGTACGGTAATCACCTGCACACCGCTATGCCCCAAAGAAAGCGCATGTGCCTTGAGCAGCAGCATCAACTTGATGATGACCGGACGTATCTCCTCGCCCACGCTGCAAGCATGGCTCTTGATAAGGTTCTCCTGCAAGATGCCCACTTCGTCTTGCGATATATTCTTACTACACAACGAGCCGAACCCGGTAGTTATTCCATACAAAGGCTCTGCCGATTCAACGGTTTTCTTATCCAGATAGTCGCGACATTTCTGTATGCGTTCCTTAGCTTCGGGAGCCAGCTCAAGTTTCAGGTTCTCGTTAATGATGCGTTCGATAAGTTCGAAAGTCAGCTCGCCCGAACCGACATAATAGACATTCTTCATACTTTGAGCTCCTCATTGATTTCGTCCAACAATTCTTTTTCTTTGGCGCAGGCAAGGCGTTCCAGTTCATCGGCTTCGGCTTGCAGTTTGGCAACGAACTCCTTATCCTTCAGCGAACCGAGGTTAATGCGCACATTCATCAAGGCTCCCAACACGGCAGAGCGGGCCGACATCATTGCCACGCAGGCATCGGTTACGGCATTGCGGTTGCCCAGGCGGGCTACGTCCATAATGACGGTCATCAGTTCGAAGGCATTGCGCGCCACCTGCATAGGCACAAGTGCGGCAAACTTCGTAGCTTCCTGAATGGCTGCGCTGCGGGCGGCCTTTTCCTCATCGGTGGCCTTCGGCATCTTGAAGCAGGCAAATACGCTGTCGTAGGCCTCGGAGTCGCGGTCTATGTCGCCGATGAAGGTATCTTTCACTTGCAAAGCCACTTCGGAGATATGTTTCATCAGTTCTTCATGCTCCTCATAGCCTTTCTTGCCGATAGTGAGGTTGGCAACCATTGCCGCCAAAGCCGAAGCGACGGCTCCATTCAATGCGGCAATGCTTCCGCCGCCGGGGACGGGATCGCTGCCCGCCACTTTATTCAAAAACTCTTTGACTGTTAAATCGACTAACATGGGATTTAAGTATTAAATATAAAGTATAAAGTATTAGTTTTCTGTTTCAAAGCACCGGATAAAGCACACCTTCCTTCACCGTGGTGTGTACACAGTTCATCCCCACGTAATAGGGCAGGAAATGGTAATTGTCCGTGTTCAGCACCACAAAGTCTCCTTTCTTTCCTACCTCGATACTGCCGATGCTGTCGGCCCGGTTCAAGGCGGCTGCTCCGTTCAGCGTGAGGGCGGTTATGGCTTCTTCGATACTCATCTTCATATAGATACATGCCAGCGCAAAGGTCAGCGGGATAGAACCGGAGAAACAACTGCCGGGGTTGAGGTCGGTGGCCAATGCTACGGCACAGCCCGCATCAATCATCTCGCGCCCGCGGGCATACGGCTCTTTCAGGGCAAAGGCGGTAAGAGGGAGCAATGTGGCAACCACGCCTTTATCCGCCATGGCACGGATGTCGGCATCGGAAGCATGCAGCAAGTGGTCGGCGGAGACGGCGGAGAGTTCCGCAGCCAGCCCCGCACCGCCCAGCGGTACGATTTCATCGGCGTGGAGTTTCAGTGCCAGTCCCATTTCACGGGCGGCGGTCAGCAAGCGGCGGGACTGTCCGATAGAGAACACGCCTTGCTCGCAAAAGACATCGCAAAACTCTGCCAGCCGGTTTTGAACAACGGCGGGCATGACTTCACGGATAATGAAATCCACGTAATCGTCCGTGCGTCCATTGTATTCCTGAGGCACTGCATGCGCGCCCAGAAACGTAGGAACGATGTCCACACGCTTGTGCTCGTCATTGTTCAGACTGCGCATCACGCGGAGTTGCAGCAACTCGGTTTCCTTGTCCAGGCCGTAGCCGCTCTTGCCCTCGACGGTGGTAACTCCCATAGTGCTCATTTGCTTCAAGAAGCCCTCTGCCTTGGCGCGCAGTTGGATAAAGTTGCACTCACGCGTAGCTTTCACCGTACTGACAATGCCGCCGCCACGCTCCATAATGGACATATAGCTCTCGCCTTTCAACCGCCAGGAGAATTCCTCGGCACGTTCCCCGCCAAACACGAAGTGCGTATGCGAATCGACAAAGCCGGGCAAAAGGCACTTGCTGCGGGCGTTGTAATGCCAGTAGCGCTGATAATAGCCGTCGCGCTCCTCGCCACGGTTAGGGCCTACGTAAGTGATGACGCCTCCGGTAACTTCCACCGTAGCGTCATCGATGATGCAAAGTTCTTCCATTTCCCTGCCGCGGCGGGCGGAAAAGCCGACGGGAGTTACGACACGGGCATTGAAGATTATCAGATTTTCTGTCATAGCTGTTTCTGTTTCATTTTCTTCCGGTTACTCGCGCAGTCTGCGCATTCCTGCACTCATTCCATTATCCGGGCTTCCAGCACCTGCTGCATCGAGAAGTTCTCCAGTCCGAGGTAATAGGAAGCTGTATCAATCAGCGCTTCCATAGGTACGAGGCCTATAATCTCACTGCCCACGATGCTGACACCGTAGCGGCGCGCTTCGATGCGTACCAGTTCGAAGGCACGGTAAAGCGCCGTGCGGGTATAGTCGGTCATGTTGATGGATACCTGGGTAATCCCCCGGTCTTTCAGTTCCACGCCCATAGCCTTGCAGTAGCGCAGTCCGCCGCCGATGAAACGTATCTTTTTGGCAATGTCGTGCGCAATCTCCAGACTCGGCGTATTGAGGTTGATGTTATAGGCCACCAACGGCATGCGTGCTCCCACTGCCACCGTACCGGCGGTAGGATGACGTTCGGCGGGACCGAAATCGGGTTGCCATTCGGGAAGCTTTATCTTCTCCGCCATGCCCTCGAACTCTCCTTTACGGACAGCCGCAAGGTTCTCGCGGTGAGGTGCCGAAGCGGATTTCTCGTAGAGGAATACAGGCAGGTTATAACGTTTTGCCACTTCCACACCCACTTCCTTAGAGAGCGCAATGGCCTCTTCCATGGTCACATTCTTGATTGGGATAAAAGGAACAACGTCCACAGCGCCCATACGGGGATGCTGCCCCTGGTGTTTGTTCAGGTCGATGAGCTGTACGGCCACACCGATGGCTTCGAGCACGGCATCGCGGAGCGGTTCGGGCTCGCCCACTACGGTAACTACCAGCCGGTTGTGGTCTTCATCGTTACTGTAATCCAGCAACTTCACACCTTGTTTGCCACGGAAAGGGGCTACAATACGGTCTATTTTCTGCAAGTCACGTCCCTCGCTGAAATTGGGGACACATTCTACGATTCGGTTCATAACGGTTATGTTTTTGGAGCTTACTACAGAGGAGACGGTATTTTTCTTTGATATTATCTCCGGACAGACCTATTATTTTTTCAGACAGAAGAACCAAAGGACATAAATTATGCAGGCGGATACCTGCCGGACATCACAGTTGAGTTTATCCTCTTAACCTTATATATTTTTGCGCATTTGTTCTTTGGTTCTCTTATATTCTGAATATCCTTTATGTTCTTTAGTTCTTCTGTCTGAAAAAAGAATACTCTTATGTCCTTATCTCCTCTATAAATAAGCCTGTTACTATTATTTTATATATTTATCAATCAGTTCTTCATCCGCCACGTAAGGCATCGTGATGTGATAGCCTTCCGCATGGGTGCGGTTAAACTCTTCGCTGGTCTCCATGGCATGTGCATTTCGTGCCCACGAACGGCGTGCCACACCGCCCATCACATCCCAAAGCATGGCAGAGCGCAAGATTTCGTCCACCCGTTCGGAACCGTCGCACACCATGCCGAAGCCGCCGTTAACGGCCTTGCCGATACCTACTCCGCCGCCGTTGTGCAACGCCACAAGGCTCATGCCCCGCGCGCAGTTACCGGCAAAGCATTGCACCGCCATGTCCGCCATTACGTTGCTGCCGTCCTTGATGTTGGATGTCTCGCGGAAAGGAGAGTCCGTACCGCTGACATCGTGATGGTCTCGTCCCAGCATAATGGGCCCTACTTCGCCGCGGCGCACCATTTCGTTGAAGCGCAAGGCAATCTTCATGCGTCCCTCGGCATCCTGATAAAGGATGCGCGCCTGCGTGCCTACCACCAGGTTGTTCTTCTCGGCATCGCGTATCCAGTTATAATTATCCAAATCCTGTCCGCGGCGGGTAGGGTCGATGCACTCCATGGCGGCACGGTCGGTCTTTACCAGGTCCTCATGCTTGCCGCTAAGACATACCCAACGGAAAGGCCCGTAGCCGTAATCGAAGAGTTCCGGCCCCATAATGTCTTCCACGTAGCTGGGGAAGATGAAACCGTTCTTGTCGCTGCCGTTGCGCGCTATTTCGGGAACGCCGGCATCATAAACGGCTTTCATGAAAGAGTTGCCGTAATCGAAGAAGTACGTGCCCCGGCCGACAAGCTCTTTTATGGCAAGGAAATGGCGCTTCAACGTGGCATCCACCTTACGGCGGAATTCGGCAGGATTCTCATGCAGCATCCGGGTACGCTCCTCGAAAGTCAGTCCCACGGGGCAGTAGCCGCCGTCGTATGCCGCATGGCAGGATGTCTGGTCGGAAAGCAGGTCTATATGTATCTGTTCCTTTACGGCATATTCCAAAAGGTCTACCACATTGCCGTGATAGGCGATGGAAATCGGAGTGTGACTGTCCATGGCCTCTTTAGCCAGCGCAAAGGCTTGCGGCAGCGAATCCGTTACGTGTCCCACCCAGCCTTGACGGTGGCGGGTTTCGATACGCGAGGCATCCACTTCGGCTATGACAGCCGCCGCACCGGACATCTCGGCAGCTTTGGGCTGGGCGCCGCTCATACCGCCCAGGCCGGAAGAGACGAAAAGCCGTCCGCGCAGGTCACCGTCCTGAGGGATGCCGAGCTTCAGCCGTCCGGCATTCAAAAGGGTGTTGAAAGTGCCGTGCACAATGCCCTGCGGCCCGATATACATCCACCCGCCGGCAGTCATCTGACCGTAATTGGCTACACCCATCTGCATGGCTGTATGCCAGTCCTGCTGATTATCATACAGCCCTACCATCATTGCATTCGTAATAATGACGCGCGGCGCTTCGGGTTTCGACTTGAAGAGTCCCAGCGGATGCCCGCTTTCGATAACGAGCGTCTGGTCATCGGTAAGGACTTCGAGGTATTGTTTTATCAGGCGATACTGCATCCAGTTCTGGCACACCTGCCCCGTCTCGCCGTAAGTGACAAGTTCGTAAGGGTAAAGGGCTATGTCGAAACAAAGATTATTGTCTATCATCACCTGAAAGGCCTTGCCCTCGATGCAGCGTCCTTTGTATTCGTCGATGGGCTTTGCCTTGAGGTCGCCTTGCGGACGGTAGCGGTAGCCATAAATGCGTCCGCGTGTACGGAGTTCTTCCATAAACTCCGGAGCGAGTGTTTCGTGCAATTCTTTAGGGATGTAGCGCAGGGCATTCTTCAATGCCATAGCGGTTTGTGCCGCGTCAAGAGTGTAGCCGCGGTCGGGTGCCCGCCGGATACCTTCTACGAAGGTGGGATAAGGGGGCAGTGTTTTGCTTAAAGTTATCTCCATAGTATATAAGGTGAATAGTTACAAATTGTCAGAATACACTGGCTCGTATCTGCCGCAATATAAAAATAATTCCCGATATTCGCAATAGAATACCGGGAATTTTATCATTTAGTCAATAGAGACTCCTTATCGTATTACTTGAAATACTGTCTGGTCCACTCATCTGCTATTCAAAAATAAACAAAGGCAATGAATCCACTTTTTTTGCATAATAAGAAAAGTAACTTAATATAGCTCAGAGAAATACAAACAGACCATTTTAATAAAGTTGATATTGAACGGTGAGGGCAGCTACAGTGCCGTTATGATCCAAAGTATAATCTGTAATCAGAATACGAAGATACTTCACTTCATCATTCTCTGTCTTGAAAGCTACAGCATAACCATGATTAGGCTGAGCCACCGGAAAATCTTTGACATAATATCTATTGTCATCTGGTAGAATCAACTTTTTTATTACTTCCGGTAAGCTATTTACTTTCCCTACATCTTCTATCATTACATATAAACCATTATAGGATTGCACCTCAAAGGCATTATAAGAAGAAAACGTACTATTCCATACCCCACTTTGACGTATAAAAGAAAGTACACCAAGACACCCACGCGAGAGATACAGTCCATACTTTCGATTAAAATCTTCATAGTAAACAGGTATTTCGGCACTGCTCCATTTTAAGTTGTATTTCAACACCGCCGTCTTCACTGCCGTTGTTGCCGTATAGTCCCCTTTCACTTCCGTTCCCCCAGCTCCCGGCTCATCAGTAGGTTCATTATCATCGCTTCCGCAACTTGCACAAAACGTCCCGAACAAGAACATCAAACAGGGTAACCAAAATAATCTCATTTTCATATCTATAAATGTTTATTTAAGATATACCCGGTTCCAAAGTATAACAATGTATTTTTCAATCTCTTTTGAGACAGGGATACAAAAGCGACGTGGAACCAAACTTTATTGTACTTCAAGGTTCTGGAATACCTATACACTGAATAAAGTTAAGCCCACGTCGTAGAGAGACGCGGGCGTTACAACTTTATATTCTCAGTGTATTTGAATTTTCCAGATTCTGAAGTACAGGAATAAAAGCTAACGCTCTCTTATATATGTCTATTTCCTAATTTGTCTTTATACCATAGGCATTTTTTTTTACATTTATAATAAATATAATAACCGCAAATATATAAATAAAATAATTATCCGCAACACAAGCAGACACTCTTTATGCAAATCCACCCAACCGATAGCTACTCCACATTTGCCCTACTCTATTCAACACCCGGCTTACCCGCCAACTGACGCAGGTATTTTCCGACAACCTCTGCCGATTCGCTCGTTTCTTTTTCAAAAGCCTCTTTCAGCTCCGGATAATCCGCCAGCAGTTCCAGCATCTTCTCCCTGCCCACAAACTCCGAGCGTCCCGTTTCCGGATTCAACTCATAATACACGCGCGCAAAGACCAGCCCCGAGGCATTGATGGCATCTCCCACTTCACCGCCCAGCTTGGTTGCATCGGGCGGAGTTGCCGTACTTGCGGCAGCCTGCCCCACAGGTTGCGCACAGAAATAAATCCTGCCTTTCACCCACATGGCAGGTGCATACCAGCCGCCAAAGCGGTAGCGTTTATAACGCATTTTCTTACAATTTACATATAGCGACGTATCCATCCGCACCGCATAACAGCGAGACTTCAAATATCTGCAAAGACCGGAATTGTCCTTCGCTTCTATACGGTAATCCGCTCCCCCCATCAGATAAATCTGATTCTTGGAACGCTTCTCCACTTTCAGTATGGTGACCGTATCTCCACGCCCTTCCACCAACTCTTTCAAATTGGAATACATTATCTGCTGTGCCGAACATGGCAAGACCAATAATGCCAATAGCCCTAACACCCAACCTCTTTTCATATCGCTATCCTTTCTTTTTGAAACTTTGCATACTCAGGCGAAAGGTACATTTTTTATTGATATTCAGCAAATATAGAAGAGAAAAAACATCATATTTCCCACAAAATCATTTGCATATACCTATCATCGGCCTTGCATGCCGCCATCGCCGCGAACGGAAACCTATGGTACGGAAGCCCGAAGCCACCTTGCCGCAACAAGCAAGATACGCTGCTGATTACAAGCAAGATGCAAGTACCAACAATGTACCTCCTGCTGGTACACGCCGTACCAACCGTTGGTAGCTCCCGTACCAAGCAGCGGTAGCTCTCCTACCAAACCGTGGTAGGCCTCGTACCAACCCGCGGTACTTCGAATACCGCCAGCCGGTATTTCGCATATCCTTAGGGGAAAAAACATATATTTCGTTATCTTTGTCGTTCTCTAAAGCATGGAAACAAAATGGAAAGCATTGAAAATATAAAATCGGTCTACCGGCGTATTGAGGATGAAGCCCGATGCGAATTGAATAAAGTACAGCAACAGATTTATCGCATCAGCACACTGCGGCTGCTGCTGTTCGTGGCAGGAATTGCGGGGATTATCTATTTCCGGACGGAAAGTTGGGCAGTGCTTACGGGCATTGCACTTGTCACCCTGCTGCCGTTCATTCTCCTGATAAAATACCACAACCGCCTGTTCCACTGCAAAGATTATCTGGAAAAGAAGGCAGAGGTCAACCGGCAGGAACTGGCTGCGCTGGACTATGACACATCCTGCTTCGACGGCGGCGAGGAATTTGCAGACCCTGCACATCTGTATGCTTACGACCTGGACGTATTCGGCACGCATTCGCTGTTCCAATACATCAACCGTACCTGTACCGAACCGGGGAGACGCTTGCTGGCCGACTGGCTGGGGCAGCATCTTACAAAGAAGGAGAATATACTGGAGCGCCAGGCTGCCGTACGCGAACTTGCTCCCGAACTGAAATTCCGCCAGCGGTTCCGTATCCTCGGCCTGCTGCATAAAGGCAAGGCAGCCGATGAAACCGAGTTGAAAGCATGGGCGGCAAGTCCCGGGATATTTCGCAAGAGCAGACTCTTGCGTGTGCTGCCGGCAACCGTTACGGGTATCAACGGTGTATGTTTGCTTTTGGTCGTTGCCGGTTACCTGCCGGCAAGTATGTGGGGAGTAATCTGGACGCTCTTTGTCGTTGCCGGGTTTGCCTTTACCGGAAAGATTACCAAGATACAAGCCGTGTACGGCAAGAAACTGCAGATTCTCGGAACGTATGCCGGGCTGCTCAGGCTTATGGAGGCCCGCCCCATGCAATGCCGCCTGCTGAAAAGCATTAAAGAGGAAATCGGCGGCGAACAGCGGAAAGCATCCCTCTCCATCAGCCGTTTGAGCAAGCTGATGAACGAGTTGGACCAACGCAACAATATGTTCATGTACGTCATCCTCAACGGACTGTTCTTCTGGGAACTGCGGCAGATTATGCGCATCGAGGCATGGAAAGAGCAATATGCCGGCGAACTGCCTCAGTGGCTCGACGCCCTCGGGCAGATGGATGCTCTTAACTCACTGGCAACCTTTGCTTATAATCATCCCGCATATGCTTATCCTACTCTGCTCGACAAGGCTGATATGGCTGCCGCCAAAGCCGGCATCTCTTCCGATGCAAGGAAAGCCGGTGCGGCAAATACCGGCAGCAATGCCCGTTTCATACTCCGTGCAAAGGCTTTGGGACATCCCTTGATGCATCGCGACCGTTGTGTGCGCAACGACATCGACATGGAGAAACGCCCTTTCTTCATCATCATCACCGGCGCCAACATGGCAGGAAAAAGCACGTACCTGCGTACGATAGGCGTCAATTATCTGCTTGCCTGCACCGGCATGCCTGTGTGTGCGGAGGAAATGGAAGTGTATCCCGCGCGCCTTATCACCAGCCTGCGCACCAGCGACTCCCTGACCGACAACGAGTCTTACTTCTTTGCCGAACTTAAGCGCCTGAAACTCATTATCGACAAACTGCAAGCGGGCGAAGAGCTGTTTATCATTCTGGACGAAATACTCAAAGGAACAAACTCGATGGATAAGCAGAAGGGTTCATTCGCACTTATCAAGCAGTTCATGGCTTTAGAGGCAGACGGCATCATCGCCACCCACGACCTGCTGCTGGGTACGCTCATCGACCTTTTCCCGGAGAATATCCGCAACTTCCGCTTCGAGGCGGATATCACCGACAATGAGCTGACCTTCTCCTACCGTCTCCGCCCGGGCGTGGCGCAGAACATGAACGCCTGCTTCCTGATGAAAAAAATGGGGATTGCCGTCACCGACTAATCCCCGTTTTATACCGATAAGCTAAAGCGCTCGCTTTTATCTGCACAAACTTACACTGCCTTGCACTTAGACAGGAAAGCCGAGACCGCCGCTGCCTCGCTACCCGTGAAGTAACGTACGGAAGTCACCGGAGTATAGGTGTAAGGCACAAACTGAAACAGTTGCAATGCGGCAAATTTATTGTCCTGCGAAATCATAATGTCCATACGTACATTACCGCTCGATTCGCTCTTTATACCCGCCTCGCAGTCCGGATTGCCGCGCTCAATCATTTCGGTCAGCTCACCTATATGCTTCAAATCAAAAAACATGCTGCGCTCCTTTGTCACGCTTCCCGTAGGCAGGTACACCATTTCCTTCGACTTCCAGAACAAACGGAATACCCCCAGCAGAATCAATGCCGTGCCCACTACCATCAGCGCCATGCTTATGGTGGAAGATTTATCGTGCATTTCAAAAATAGAAACAAAGATAAGAAGACCCGCCACCATCATCGCCAATGAGATGAGCAGTCCGGAAACACTTGTACGTTTTGCAATATCGGGATGTGAAGACGCAAAAAGAGTTGCGTCGATAGTTTTAGTTGCCATATTATAAACAGTTTTATAAATTAATGAATTATTGTAATAGAGAATAAGGGAGTACAATCTCTTCTCTATACGGACATCTATCCGATGCCCATACACAGAAAAAAACCTGAATACAATAAGACATTAAATCAGAATCCGCCTCAGTGTGAAAATATAGTATTCACACACAGGCTTGCAACCATAGTAAGCGGTGGAATCATAAAGCTTCTCTTTATGCAAAGACAGAACCGCTTCGCGCCGGGCAAGCTTATCCACCCAGTCCTTTAGTGAAAAGATGTATTCGGCGGTATAGGAACGCTGAATGCGGGACATGGCAAGCGAGTGCAGATGACCGCTGTTACTCGCCAGCTCCGCTACCGGCAGATAGGGCAACTGAGGTGAAGTAAAGCATGTGCCATCCTGAGAATGAGCGGCAGTCACCGCCTGAATATCCGTAGAATCTCCTGTACTCACCCCGCCATCGGAAGTAAATACAGCGCCCGACGTCTGCCACAAAGCCAACGCAAGCACCAGGAGTCCTATGATTTTCAAATATCTGCCCATAACTGTGTGCAAATATAGCGGTTTATTTCACAGGTTTGTTTTATACACACATCTTTTAAGGTTTGTTCATGTAAAAAGAGGATTGCCAAAATACGTTTGATTGAATCTCTAAAAAATCTTGCTTCGTCATAAATAGAAAGGTTATAGCTGTTGCAATATTGAAGTGGCAAAATTACACCACAACCATAACCTTTGAAGTAGGTACTTCTGTTAGTGCTTACCGTAAAAATGATAAAAGCGTAAACAAAAAAGCCGCCCCAATCGCTGGGACGGCTTTCTATATATAAAAAGAATAGTTGAATTATTCTGCTTTTGCTTCTTCAGCAGCAGGAGCTTCGGCAACCGGTGCAGTTTCAGCAGCGGGAGCAGCTTCAGCAGCAGCGCTCTTCTTTGAACGACGGGTACGGGTAGCTTTCTTAGCCACTTTTTCCTTAGCCATGTTTTCGTTGTAGTCAACGAGTTCAATGAAGCACATTTCTGCGTTGTCACCCAAACGGTTACCAGTCTTGATGATACGAGTGTAACCACCCGGACGGTCAGCAATCTTCACAGAGATTTCCTTGAACAGTTCAGTTACAGCATACTTGTCTTGCAAATTGCTAAATACAACACGACGAGAGTTTGTCGTATCGTCCTTGGCTTTTGTAATCAAAGGCTCAACGAACTTCTTCAGAGCTTTAGCCTTTGCAACGGTCGTAGTGATTCTTTTGTGCTTTATCAAAGAACACGCCATATTAGCCAACATAGCGTTTCTATGAGAGGCAGTACGACCCAAATGGTTGAATTTCTTATTATGTCTCATTTTTTATTCTTTATCTAATTTATATTTAGAAATATCAGTTCCAAACGACAGATTCAGACTTTCCAGCAAATCATCAAGCTCGGTAAGCGATTTCTTTCCGAAATTTCTGAACTTCAGCAAATCGGTCTTGTTGAACTGTACCAAGTCGCCCAAAGTCTCTACATCGGCAGCCTTCAAACAGTTGAGGGCGCGAACCGAGAGATCCATATCGACAAGCTTGGTCTTCAGCAACTGACGCATGTGCAATACTTCCTCATCAAACTCTTCATTGCCGTCAGCATCGTTGCTTTCCAGCGTAATCTTCTCATCGGAGAAGAGCATGAAGTGATAAATCAGAATCTTTGCTGCCTCTTTCAGAGCTTCTTTCGGGTGAATGGAACCATCCGTAGTAATCTCAAGCACCAGCTTTTCGTAGTCGGTCTTCTGCTCAACACGGAAGTTCTCTACCTGATACTTAACATTACGTATCGGAGTATAAATAGAATCGATAGGAATTACGTTCACATCGGTGCAATATTCGCGGTTTTCGTCAGCAGGAACATAACCACGGCCCTTGTTGATCGTAATATCTATCTGCATAGTTGATTTTGAATCTAAATGACAAATAACTAATTCAGGATTTAACACTTCAAATCCAGTCAAATACTTACCTATGTCACCTGCTTTAAATT
>ENA-OOSX01000309-OOSX01000309.1-human-gut-metagenome-genome-assembly--contig:-NODE-309-length-30299-cov-4.591522_pt1 | contig 30299 bp, 18 predicted proteins | sample MGYA00241315_ERZ501225 | MGnify/ENA primary metagenome ERZ501225 (study PRJEB25962, sample SAMEA2042496) | human gut metagenome | biome: human gut; feature: human-associated habitat; material: faeces... | reverse complement strand
TACCAAGAAGTAATTTCAATCGTACATCGTAAATCGTCCAATCGTAAATCTTTTAATCCTTTAACTGTAAATATCATCGTGGATCTATTTAACTATTCCCGACGGGAAACATCAGAAGTAAACATCGGAGCCACCCCTATGGGCGGCTCCAATCCTATCCGCATACAAAGTATGACGAACACCGCTACGCAGGACACAGAAGCCAGTGTGGCGCAAGCCAAACGTATTGTCGACGCCGGAGGAGAGTATGTACGCCTCACGGCCCAAGGCATCAAAGAGGCTGAAAACCTGATGAATATCAACATAGGCCTACGCCAGGACGGATATATGGTGCCGCTTGTGGCCGACATTCACTTCAACCCGAAGGTAGCGGACGTAGCAGCGCAGTATGTAGAAAAAGTCCGCATCAATCCGGGAAACTATGTGGATGCAGCACGTACTTTCAAACATTTGGAGTATACCGATGAAGAGTATGCCCAGGAGTTGCAGAAGATACACGACCGCTTTGTACCCTTCCTTAATATCTGCAAGGAGAACCATACTGCCATCCGCATCGGCGTGAACCACGGTTCATTATCCGACCGCATCATGTCGCGCTATGGCGATACACCGGAAGGCATGGTGGAATCTTGTATGGAGTTTCTGCGCATCTGCGTACAAGAGAATTTCACGGATGTGGTCATTTCCATCAAGGCATCCAATACAGTGGTCATGGTAAAGACAGTACGCTTGCTGGCAGCCGTCATGGAGCAGGAAGGTATGCGATTCCCGCTGCATCTCGGTGTAACGGAAGCCGGAGACGGAGAAGACGGACGCATCAAATCGGCCTTGGGCATCGGCGCCCTGCTGGCAGACGGCTTGGGTGACACCATCCGGGTTTCCCTGAGCGAAGCTCCGGAGGCGGAAATCCCCGTAGCCCGCAAATTGGTGGACTATATCGTGCAGCGCCACGACCATCCTTATATCCCCGGAGCAGATGTGCCGGAATTCAATTATCTCTCTCCCACCCGCCGCGAGACTGCCGCCGTACACAATATCGGCGGAGACAATCTGCCCGTGGTCATTGCCGCACGCTTAGACGGGGACATGGACTTCAATCCGCAATTCGTGCCGGACTATATCTATACGGGACGTTCCATCCCTAAACAACTTCCGGAAGGCATGCAATGCATCATCGATGCCGATGTCTGGATGGAACAAAGCAACAGCGAGACAAAACCGGACAATGCCTGGCCCGCCTTTAAAGGAGACCAGCTTCCTTTCCTAAGCAGTTGTGGCGCTTCCTTGAAATTCCTCTTCATCACGTATATGGGATTGAATGACGAAGCCATCGCCTGCCTGAAGTATCATCCGGAAGTCGTATTGATTTCGCAAAGCAATCATCCCAACCGGTTGGGCGAACAACGCGCTCTAGTACACCAGATGATGAAGAAAGGCCTAAAAAACCCGGTAGTCTTCTTTGAGCACTACGCAGAGAGCGAACTGGAAAATCTGCAAATCAAAGCGGCTGCAGATATGGGAGCACTCATCTTCGACGGTCTGTGTGACGGTATCCTTCTCTTCAACCAGGGAGAAACCATAAGCGGCAAAGTAGTGGATGCCACTGCTTTCGGTATCCTGCAAGCCGGACGTGTACGTACCAGCAAGACCGAATACATCTCTTGTCCCGGCTGCGGACGCACCCTCTACGACCTGGAAAGTACCATTGCCCGTATCAAGGCAGCCACCGGCCATCTGAAAGGACTCAAGATAGGAATCATGGGATGCATTGTCAACGGTCCCGGAGAAATGGCCGATGCTGATTATGGCTATGTAGGCGCCGGACGAGGCAAAATCAGCCTCTACAAGAAGAAGGAGTGTATCGAAAAGAACATTCCCGAAGAAGAGGCGGTAGAAAAGCTGATAGAACTGATAAAAAGTAACGGAGATTACGCTGAAAGGACTTAAGTCTCAGCGCAGATATTCGTCAAAGTCCACCTCTCTGAACTTAAAGTTATGATGTTCGGAGGGGTGGTAGGCTTTATTCCAAGTCGAATAGGTCTTCACATCTATCTCCCTTGTCTTCCGGTTAAAAGTTACAATGCGTAAGTAGCCCTCACCTCCCAATCTACTGCCTTCCACACCACGCTGATAGTTTGCCAGCATCTGATACACTTTATTTCCCTCTTTCCCTATAGAGACCAGCGTGCCGACTCCGCTTTTCAAGACATGCCCACAAAAGACAGCTATCACATTGCGATGTTTGAGAAGCAATTTCTCCCAGATTCCAGCACCATCGTTCACTGTGCGCCCAGACTCTTTGCCGATGCCATATCCTTGAGGGCGCCACCAGTCTTTCCCGTCATGCAACGTACTGTCACAATACAAATAGGCGTGTGTATTCAATATGACAAGCTTATCCGGATGAATACCCACTATGGAATCGGCCCATTGCAGAGCCTCATCAGAAGGCCCGAATTCCAGATTCAAGACCAGCCAATCGGTATCGCCCGACCTAAGGTTTATGTAATAGTTATCCAATGTCTTTCCATCCGCACTGCCTCCCCAATAACTCTTCTGCTTATAGTCAGAAAGAGGGAAATACTTGTTGGCCATTGCAGTGTTATGCACGTCCGAAAACTTGCCGGGCTTACTGCCAATATCATGATTTCCCCACACGACAGAATAAGGTATTCCCGCTTGGCTGATACGATGAAAAGCTTTCTGCATATACGCCCATTCCACCGGAGAATTATCTTGTGTCAAATCTCCCACTTGGAACACGGCATCTATTTTCTTACGGTTGGCAACCAACCAGTCCACTTGCGAATCAAAGACCTCCGGACATTGTTCCAGATAAGTCTGCGTATCCGGTAAGACCACAAAAGTACTTACCCTACCAGAAGTGGTGCAAGAAGTAAAAAAAGCGCCCCCTAAAAAGAGCGCTCCGATAACAGACAATATCCTCATCATTTTTTCTTCTGATTAAACAGCCAACCCATAAACTCAGAATCATTGAACGCCGGTGTCCAGCTGCCATGATTGACTCCGGGGAATTCGATATACTCAACATCGGCACCAGCAGCCTTCAAGGCCTTGTAAGCCTGACGCGAACCTTCTACCGGAACAATGTTATCGGCATCTCCGTGATAAATACGGAACTTCACGTCTTTGGCGGCAGAAAGCCTTGCCGGATTCACAATACCGCAGATGGGAACGGCTGCGGCAAAAACTTCGGGATAACGTATCACCAAATCAAACGTCCCCATACCGCCCATGGAAAGTCCCATCACATAAATCCGGTCTTTATCCACCTGGGGCATAGCCAAATAGGTATCCAGCAACTCCTTCAATGTGCGGAATATACGCGTAGGCTCCTGTACCTCGGGCATTTCTCCAGGTACAAACGACTTGGGACGACCCACATAAGCCCAATAATCTTCCTTAGGACACTGGGGAGCCAATACAAAAGCCGGATATTCTTCTCTGTTCACCGGATTGAGCCACATCTGCCCACCATGCACCAATTGCTTCTGATTATCATCTCCTCGTTCGCCCGCACCATGCAGAAAAAGCACCAACGGATATTTCTTCCCTGCCTTTTCTGCTTCGGGACGCAGCAAACGGTACTTCAACGAATCTCCCTGCGAAGAGACATACACTTTCTTTTCATACTCTCCATACAACTCCTGCGCATACATACACACAGACATCAACAGCATCAAGGCTGTACAAACTGTATTCTTCATATCCTACAAAATTAATGTTCAATTAAAAGTCTACTATCTCACTCTTCTTATATCCCACCCGGAAAGCCTGCACTGCCACCCGGTCTCCTTTACGGACAGCAAACGGCTCAACATATAGACTCGAATGTTTCTCTCCATTCCGTCCCCGACCATTCAACTGATAGGCATAAGAGACTCCAGGAGTGGAACACTCCAGCTTGACCTGCCCCCCTCTGTACAATCTGCGGAGCTGACACGAGCGGCTGTACACCGTCCGGCCACATAGTTTGTACTATTTCCGGTTCTGTCAGCGGACGACATTGCCAATATTTCCTTTCCCACTGCCGATACACCTTCCGCAAACGGTCAATGTCTTTCCGGTAAGCCGAATCATTAATCAGATTGCACATCTCATGAGGGTCTTTCTCCAAATCATAGAACTCTTCACGCTGACGGGGCCAGACAAACCAGCTTTCTTGATTCTCATCGAGTGCGCCTTCTTCATGGAGTTGAAGCATACGGCGCATCATCGGCATGTTCAGACGAAATCCTACCGGCTGATAGCCGGGCTGATTGGGAGTATAATTACAGATATAACGATAACGGCAATCGCGCACGCCCCCCTGCTGGTCATAGCACTTATCCATACGGTCGCGTGCAGCAAAAACATAGTGCCGCGATGGCGAAGCATATTTCCCAGCAAATGCCTTGCCATCCATATAGGCAGGAGGCTTGATACCCGCCAATGAAAGAATCGTGGGTGGAATGTCAATGACACTGCGAAGTCCATCATCAATACTGCCGGCCAACCGTCCGTCCGGATAACGGATAATGAGAGGAATATGGGTACCAACCTCTGTTATTTCACGTTTCTGCCGAGGAAGCGGTCCACCATTATCCGAATAAAAGATAAGAATGGTATTATCCCACTCGCCTGCCGCTTTCAATTCATCAATCATCTGGCGGACAAAACAATCCACGCGGTAAATATTGCTGTACATGACAGCAATATCGCGGCGCACAATGCTGTCCTCAGGATAATAGGGTGGCAACACCACATCGTCGGGAGAGACGTAAAGCGTATCTTTCGCACTTTCCCACACCTTTTGCTCATGCGAGGCAAGGGTATTGAATATAGCGAAAAAAGGCATCCCTTTAGGACGGTTGCGCCAATGCGCCTGCCTGCCACATTCGTCCCAAGCGGTCAAAGGCGGAAGAAACTGATAGTCGGTTTTCGGGTTTTTCGTACAATAATAGCCAGCGGCACGTAACAGCTCGGTATAGCACTTTATTCCCTCGGGTAACACAATATCGTAACCGGTTACTGCTGGCGGACGTGCAATCTGCCCCCCTTGCGTACGCATATAGTTGGCATTGATATGCGTGGGATACATTCCCGTAATAAGTGCCGCACGCGAAGGAGCACTGACACCCACTGTCCCGTAAAGGCTGGTATAGCGTACGCCCTCTGCCGCAAGGGCGTCAATAGTGGGAGTCACTGCCACACTGTCACCGAAACAGTGCAGCCAAGGACCGATGTCTTCACATACCACACAAACAATGTTTGGGCTAACAGCATCTCCATCCTCTGTGGTAGAGACAGGAATCCCACCGGCCTTGACCTCCTGCGATACAGTACAAGCAGCCCAAACGGCACTACCATATAAAAAAGAGTGTATTATCTGTTTCATTACTGTTCATTTTATACAATCAGTGCGCCTCTCGAAGAAAGACACGTTGCGAAATACCATTTTCATTGAATGCCTCGATGGCAAAATAATATTTTTGTCCCACCGTGAGGGCACGTAAGTCTAATGAATTATCGCCATATACCATCCACGAACTATACAATTTATCAAGAGCAACACCCCACAATACATTATAGCCTTGCGCACCCTTCACCGCTTTCCAAGAAATGCGGGCATTACGTTCGTCCGCTTCACGCACTACCGTAAAACCTTTTACCGTAGCCGGTTTTTTCCCACGTCCCAAACCGAACACGCGAATATCCCCCATTGCCAGATTCTTGCCCGGCACGTAATGGTGGCGATAACGAATATAGCGTGCTTCTATCGGTTGATCCAGTTCTATGTAATTATGAGGGGCATCACGGAAACTGTTGCGATAGTCCACCAATACCCGCCAACGGGCACCATCCACCGAAGCTTCTACAAGATAGCGTTGCCGGAGGTTTGGCATACGTCCCCAAAATCCGGTTTCCTCATAGTCAAAGAAATTCAGTTGCAAGGCATACACGTCACTCACTTCTTCAAGGTCTATCTCCACCCATTGCTTATCGTCATTTTTTTCGGCCACCCAGAAGGTTTTCAAGTTCTCGTCCGTCACATTTTCCACCGGATAACTTTCTAATTGCGAAGAAGCCTTCACGGGTTTGCCATAAGAAAGCAACATCCAGCCCCGGAAACCACCGCTTGTCGTCTGTCGCGAAACCTGGTCGGGAGAATAATGAGGATAATCGCCAAAGTAAGTGTCGGAGTACATCGCACCGTCTTCGTCAAAAAATGTAGGAAACATACAAAGCCTACGCTCAAACTTATAATTAATGGACAGATGAATCGTACCGAAATGCCAGTAAATTCCTCCGGGACCACAAACCGTACTTCCATGCCCGGCACCGGTAGCAAATCCTCCCGGCTTGTAACAAAACGGATTATGAGCCGCATACTCGAAAGGCCCCAAAGGAGATTTTCCTACATAAACACCGTCACCATACACATTGAACTGAGTGCCCGGAGCGGCATATTGCAAATAATATTTCCCATTGTGTTTCGTCATCCACGCACCCTCGATGAATGGTTTGATGTCACTGGTATGATTTTCGCCAAAACGTTCCCACCCATGAATGTCAGGACGGAGAAAGAGCAGTGAATCCGGCTTTTTCGCTATCGGCAGGAATTTATTCTTCATATCAAGTTCCTTACCACGGATAGGCCAACGGTTGGAAGACCCCCAATACATATAAGCACGTTCATCATCATCAATGAAAAGGGCAGGATCCTGAAGGTCGTGGAGCACCGATGGCACTGCCTTCCAGTCCCCCGTTTGGGATTATCGGTATACAGTATGCTCATGGCTCCGGATGGATTCCCACAAACATAGAGTACGGAATCTTTATAATTATGGGCAGCAGGAGCATTGCAACCTTCGAAATACCATTTTTCGGGAGTAATAAAGTCCCAATTCAGCAAGTCCTTGGAATGCCAATAACCCCAGGAACGGGTAACGAACATATAATACTCCCCCCGAAACTCCACTACGGCAGGGTCGGCACCCGAACGATAGGACTTGCCCAAATGGGAATTGTGAAAAGGATAAGTATAGTCCAGATTAAGAGGGTTACAGTAGGTAGTAGTACGATATTGTGCATGTAATGAACCGACGAACAACAACATCAACCAAGCGATGCAATACGACTTTTTATCCATAGTTTTATTAAGCTGACAATAAACAAAATACACATAAAACGACAAATAAGGGTGTGTCAAAACGGTTGATGGCACACCCTCATTTTACAACACATTATTTCACTTCTTTTACGACAGAAATTTGAGATACACCGTTTTCATTGAAAGATTCGATAGCAAAATAATATTTCTGGTCGGTAGAAAGACATTTCATCAGATGCCTACACTCGTCACCATACACCATCCAAGAACTGTAAAGCTTGTCCGGCGCAATACCCCAAAGGATGTTGTATCCTTGTGCACCTTTCACCGGTTTCCAAGTCAGCGTGATGTCACGGCGATCTTCGTGACGGCGAGGGTCAAATATCTTCACTTGAGCAGGCGCCTTACCTTCGCCCAGACCGAAAATACGGATGGCAGAAATGGAAAGGTGCGGTGTGGGAACATGGATGTTTTTGTAACGTACATAACGTACCCGGGCAGGGATTTCCAGTTCCACATAATCGTGCGGAGTGTCTTTGAAACTGTTGCTACGGTTGACAAGACGTATCCAGTTGACGCCATCTACGGAACCTTCGATAGTGTAACGGTGGCGCAAATCGGGATAACGACCATACATATCACTCTTATAATCGTTGTAATTCACCTGAATAGCGTTTACAGTGGCAGGTGCCTGAAGGTCTATCTCCACCCACTGCGTTTCATCGTTGGAAGAAGCCAGCCAATAGGTCTTGCAATTCTCGTCCGTCAATCCGGCAGCTGTATGAGCCTCTACAGCCGAAGAACCTCTGGCAGGCTTGTTGTAAGAAAGAAGCATCCAGCCGCGGAACTCCCCTTTCTTTCCCGGCACAGTAGGTGCATAACGGGGATAATCTCCAAAACGGGTGTCACAATACATGATGCCGTCTTCGTCAAAATAAGTAGGGAACATGCAGAGACGGCGTTCCCAGTGCATATTAATGGGCAGAGCCATAGAACCGAAATGCCAATATTGCCTACCTGGTCCGAGCACCGTACTTCCATGACCGGCACCGTTGATATAACCGCCAGGCTTATAGGAAATGGGGTTATGTTTCTGATAGGTATAAGGTCCCATCGGATGGTCGGCCACATATACACCATCGGCATATACATTGAACTGAGTGCCCGGAGCGGCATATTGCATGTAATACCTCCCGTTGTGCTTTGTCAACCACGGTCCTTCGATATAGCCGCCCAGCACGGTATCGGCATGATTTTCTCCAAAACGTTCCCAACCATGTTTCTCTGGGTCGAGATTGAAAAGTTCCAGCTTCTCGCCTTCTTGTATGAAACGATGGTTCTTGTTGAGCTTCATGCCGCGAATGGGCCACTTGTTGGAAGAGCCCCAGAACATGTAAGCACTGCCGTCATCATCAAGAAAAAGGTCAGGGTCTTGCAAGTTGGTGATGATTGCAGGAGTGGCTTTCCAGTTACCCGACTTGGGGTTGTCGGTATAAAGCACACTCATCACACCCGAAGGATCGCCACAGACATAAAGTACTGAATCCTTGTAGTTATGTGCCGCCGGAGCGTTACAACCTTGTGGATACCAGTTTTCCCCCGGATTGATAAAATTCCAGTTTTGCAAATCCGTAGAATGCCAGTAGCCGTGCGTACGGGTAACGAACATATAATATTCTCCACGAAACTCTACTACGGCAGGGTCGGCACCCGAGCGGTAGGAGATATCTTTCGAAGAATTGTATATCATATAGGTATAGTCTACATTCAGCGGATTACAATAAGTATCCATGCGCATGTCCTGCGCCAAAAGGGGAGACGCCAAGCATAATAATGCCAGCAGCAGATTAGTAATCAGTCTTCTCATTATCTTTTATCTTTATTATCAGGTTATTAATGTTCAATATGTCTTCCGGTAGCTTTTCAGCGGCATAACTCCTGCGGCACATCGTATTCTTTTTGCAAGCGTGCCAGTTCAGCCTTCAGTTCGGTGGTAATCTTCTCCATTCCCTTCTTCCCATAAAGATTGTGCATTTCTTCAGGGTCTGTCTTGAGATCATAAAGTTCCCAATTGTCATCCACGTAGAAGTGCATCAGCTTGTAGCGTTCCATCTTCACACCGTAATGGGCACGCACGCTGTGGAAGCCGGGAAACTCATAATAGTGATAGTACAAGGACTTACGCCAGTCGCGCGGTGTCTTACCTTTTTCCACCAGTTCCTTGAACGAAACGCCCTGCATGTCCTGCGGAATGGAGATGCCGCACATATCAAGGAAAGTAGGAGCAAAGTCGATGTTCTGGGTCAGACCTGTAACTTGCGTACCCGGTTTGATATGTCCCGGCCAGCGCATCACCATCGGCATACCAAAAGACTCTTCGTACATGAAACGCTTGTCAAACCAGCCATGTTCGCCCAAGTAGAAGCCTTGATCGGTGGTATAGACTACAATCGTATTCTTGTCCAACCCCGTACGTTTGAGATAGTCCAGTATCTCGCCCACACTCTCGTCCACACTTGCTACACAAGCCATGTAGTCTTGCAGGTAACGTTGGTATTTCCATTCAGCCACTTCCTTAAATGAACGTGGCTTGGAATAGAACTCATTATTTCGATCGCGGTAAGCATCAAGGGAACGGCGGCGTTCTTCCGGTGTCATTGTTCCCATGAAAGCGTGCGGCCAAGGGTCAAAGAGCAGGCTGTCGCTATCGATACCCGCAACCATCTTCAAATCGTGACCTTCGTACATGTCACGGTATATATTCATCTTCTGCATCTGTGCTGCGTAACGTCCCTCATAGGCATCGTAATAATTATCGGGAAGCGGGAACTTGGCGTGTTCATACAAACGATAATGCCGTTCGGCAGGTACCCAATTGCGGTGAATGGCTTTGTGGTGCATCATCAGGAAGAACGGCTTGTTCTTGTCACGACCGTTGTCCATCCATTCCTCACAATATTGAGTGATGAGGTCGGTCACATATCCTTTATGAATAGTAGTGTCCCCCTCGGTAATGAACTGTGGGTTACAGTATTCGCCTTGGTCATTGAGAATCATCCAATGGTCAAATCCCGTCGGCTTGGAAATAAGATGCCATTTACCGATGACGGCAGTCTCATAGCCGCCTTGTTGCAACAGTTTAGGCAACGTCTGCTGAGAGCCGTCGAAACCTAGTGCCCAATTCTTCATGAAGCCGTTCTTATGGCTATGCTTGCCAGTAAGTATCGCGGCGCGACTGGGGCCTGAAATAGAATTACAGCAATAATTATTCCAGAACACAGCTCCTTCCTGCCCGATACGGTCAATATTAGGAGTAGGTGCCACTTTACCTATAGGATGACCATAGATACTCATAGCCTGCTGTGCATGGTCATCACTCATGATAAAAATAATGTTAGGACGTTCACCGTCTTGCCTGCCTTGTTCCTGAGCCTGAACAGCAGGAACCAATGGAAGCATGGCAAGTCCTAAAGATAGTTTATGATTCATCATCTTCAATGATTTATAAGATTTTTCAATTTATCATATCAACGTAAAAACAGATTCATTCCGCTCATCTGCCGACGATGTTCCTACCCAGAGCCGGAATTCCCCCGGTTCCACCTGCATCTTCATATCAGCACCACAAAAGGCAAGGTCTTCTTCAGTCAGCACAAATGTCAGAGACTTCTTCTCGCCAGCCTTGAGATACAGCTTTTGAAAACCCTTCAATTCTTTCACCGGACGAGTCACACTTCCCACAAGGTCGCGAATATAAAGCTGTACCACCTCTTCACCACCGACTTTACCGATATTGGCTACATCCACTGTAACGGTAAGTGTTTCCCCCTTTTTCAGCTCCTCCTTGTCCAATTTCAAGTTATCCACCTCAAAGCTAGTATAACTTAAGCCATATCCAAAAGGATAAAGCGGAGAATTGGGACAGTCAATATAAGAAGACTTGTAGTCCATCTTCGGATTGTCCGGAGGAAGCGGTCGTCCGGTGTTCTTGTGGTTATAGTAAAGCGGGAGCTGCCCCACCGAACGTGGAAAACTCATTGTCAGCTTTCCGGCAGGATTATAGTCGCCTGCGATGACATCGGCAATGGCATGACCACCCATCGTGCCCGGATACCAGGCTTCGAGAATAGCATCCATATTCTCGTCCTCCCAAATAAGTTCCAGCGGACGACCGTTCATCAATACCAATCCGATGGGCTTACCCGTTTTCTTAAGTTCCTTCAGCAAGTCGCGCTGCGAAGCAGGCAGGGTGATGTCCGTGCGGCAAGCAGCCTCGGCACTCCAGTTCTGGTCTTCACCGGCAGCAACCAGAATGACATCTGCCTGACGAGCCACGGACACAGCTTGTGCAAATCCTGCAGTTCCAGGCTTGCGAAGATCGCAGCCTTCGGCATAAAGAAAACGTACGTTCGAGTTTCCGTACTTTTTTTCCAACCCTTCAAAAAGAGTGACACTCCGTTGACGGTCTCCCCGTCCACCCCAACCACCGTTCACACTGTTACGTTCTTTCACCATAGGACCTATCAAGGCTACAGTCTTACGTTCGGAGGGTTGTATCGGGAAAAAGTTATTCTCATTCTTCAACAATACTACCGACTTACGAGCAGCATCGCGCGCTGCTTCCAAGAACTCGGGTTTCATGATAGTAGCCTTCTCACGCTCCTCATTCAGATAGCGGTAAGGATCGTCCATAATGCCTAAAAGGAATTTCATCTCCAGAATGCGGCGTACGGCATTATCAATGGTTTCTTCGTTCACCTTGCCCTCTTTCACGGCTTGCAGCAGATGTGCATGAAACACACCTCCGGTCATATCCATCTCGATGCCCGCATTGGCAGCCAACTCGGCGGCATGAGCCTCGTCGCGTGCCACGCCGTGGGGAACAAGCTCATTGATAGCCGTATAATCCGTCACTACAAAACCGTTGAACCTCCACTCATCGCGAAGCACATCCTGATAAAGGAACTTACTGGAAGTGCAAGGCACACCGGAAATCTCATTGAAGGCAGTCATGAAAGTAGCCACACCCGCATCTTTGGCAGCCTTGAAAGGCGGGAAATAAATATCGCGCAAAGAGCGCTCGGACACATCAGTCGTATTATAATCACGACCTGCTTCAGCAGCACCATATGCACAGAAGTGTTTGGCGCAAGCCAGCATCTTGTCCAGCCGCATCAAGTCTTCGGGCTTCTCACCCTGGAAACCGCGTACACGTGCGGCAGAGAGCAATGAACCCAGATAAGGATCCTCACCAGAGCCTTCCATTACCCGTCCCCAACGTGCATCACGTGAAATGTCCACCATGGGGGCAAAAGTCCAGTTAACACCCACTGCCGAAGCTTCGGCAGCGGCAATGGACGCACTTCTTTCTGCCAGTTCGGCGTCCCAGGCACACGACTCGGCCAAAGGAATAGGGAATATCGTTTTAAAACCGTGTATCACATCGAAAGCAAAAAGCACTGGAATCTTCAACCGGGATTCCGCTAGTGCCGTCTCTTGTGTCTTACGGATGGCGGCAGAAGAAGTGGCATGGAAAAGACTGCCTATGTATCCTTTCTTCAATAGAGGTTCAATGTCCGTATTTACTTGCGGACCGGTCACAATATCGCTCTTGGCAGAATATTGGGTCATCTGACCTATTTTCTCTTCAAGTGTCATCAAGGCAAGTACAGAATCGACACGCTCTTCTATCCGTTTGTCACCGCTGTAACTCTGCCAATCACCGGCTCCTGAAGTACATGCCGTACTCACAGAAAGTATTAGGGCAGCTCCAATCAATAATTTCTTTTTCATAGTAAATGCTTTTATAGTTTTAAGATAGCCATTACGGGAGCATGATCGGAGAGATAGCCGTTGTCCGGCTTATCATCAATGGTTCGGTAACGCTCCACCTCTACAGCACCTTTTATAAAAATAAAATCTATCAACCTACGTTTCTCTACCGGGATGCGCCCGAAGTCATGGAAACTCCATGTCGGTCCGTAAGCGACTTTCGCCGTAACGCAAGCATTCTTCATTCCACCTTCCGTCAATACAGTGACCGGCTCGGAATCTACCGTTCCATTAAAGTCTCCGGTAACAATTACCGGAAGGTCACCCGCTATTTGTTTTATCTTCTCAAGTATCAGCACGGCACTTTCGCGACGTGCCACTTTACCTACATGATCGAAATGAGTATTGAAAGCAGCTATTTCCCTACCACTCACCTTGTCTTTCAGTACCGCCCAAGTCACAATACGCTCGCAAGCCGCATCCCAGCCTTTCTTTCCGATGGAATCAGGAGTTTCACTCAGCCCAAAATTTCCACTCTTCAATAGTTCGAAACGGTCTGTCTTATAGAAAAGAGAGCAATACTCACCTTTCTCTTCTCCATCTGCACGACCTACACCGAGAGCGGTATATTGCGGAAGACGCTCCTTCAAGTCATCGAGTTGGTTCTTCACCACCTCTTGCATGCCTATAATGTCCGGAGCATAATAAGCAATCATTTGTGCCGCATGGTCCTTGCGGTATTTCCAATTGTTCATACTATCCGTCACATGATCCAGACGGATGTTGAACGACATCACCTCTACTTTGGCTTCCGGTTGCCTGCCGCACGAGGCGACAAGCAATGCGAAAACAACCAATACACTATTGATAAACACGTTTTTCATGGTTACAAACCTTTTTAATCTATGTAAAACCTAATCAAAATCAAAGAATCCTATCAAACAACCTAATCGACCTTGTTCAAATAAGGAGAAGTAAAGCCTAATCTCCTCAAACCCTTCTGGACATCGGGATGACTCATGAAAAGTTTCCAAATCAAACCGGTACGATAGTTCTCTATCATCACAATAATCGGCCCTTGGTCAATGGCAAGATACGAAGGTGCAAACCAATTCTCCGTCAAATTGAACGCATCCTTGAAACCATATTCACCCCAAAGACGGTCACCCAACTCTTCATAGAAATAACGCATGGCTTCCAAAGAATATTCAGGTGCATATGGAATAGAGGAAAGAGCAGCGGTAGGTGTAATCACACCACGGTCATTACCGGGACTATGGGCAGAATAACCTTTGTCACCGTCACTGGCAGTCAATCCCCAACATTTTTCGCCGTAACCCTTGTAACCCTTCGGATTGTCAATGCAGTAGGCACGGTTAATCAAGGTATGAGCCTTCATCTGTTCCTCGTAATCGGCATAACGATCTTTCAAGCCACGTGGGTCAAGCCCCATGTAAGAATAATGAGTGAAGAAGAGAGGACCTCCCTTTCCGTGGTTGTTTCCAAGAGGAAGCTTGATGCCGTAATACTCCCGACCGTTCAGAAAAGTATTCGCATTGGCCCAGCCTTTATGATAAACGCTCTCGGCAATCGGATAAGTAGGGGAAGACGCGCCCAAAATGTAAACAATGTGACACTCGTTATGACCTTTAATCTGATGATTCATCGCCCATCCGTTGTTTGGCGACCAATGCCAATACATCACATCTTGTCCCTGAGTAAAAAAGTTCCATTCTGCTTGACGCCACAGATTATTGATTATCCAGCGGATACGGTTTTCCGTCGGATTATCCTTTGTAAAATACTGATGGGCAGCCAACAAGCCTTCGAACATGAAAGCGGATTCTACAATATCCGCTCCATCGTCCTTACGACTGAAAGGAATGGTCTTGCCGGTTTTACCGTTCATCCAATGTGCCCACATGCCGTGATAGCTGTCGGTATTCTTGTCGCTCAGAAAGCGGACTATCTTCAACATACGTTCAGCGCCCTGTTCGCGAGTGACAAAACCACGCTCTATACCGACAATGATAGCCATCACTCCGAAACCCGAGCCACCGATGGTAGCTGTCTCGGCACCTCCGTTGCTCCGTTCATGTGCCAATCCTGATTCGGGATGGGCAAAATCCCAAAAGTAACGGAAAGTTTGCTTCTGGACAAGAGTCATGAGTTCATCATCGGAGAGTTGCTTTTCTGTCACATCAGATGGTGGATTTATGGCATTTACCGAGCACGAACAAACCCCAAAAAACAAGAAAAAAAGAAATATATTTTTCATAATACCTATTTTTAAACATTTTAACCACATAAGAAGTAGGAGTAGCCTAAGGCTACTCCTCACACACCTTATTTATTTTGCTTCAATATTCCTTGAGAAATATCAATCTGCTTCTGTGGAATGTAGAATGTGGAATGCTGGCTCATATTGAAGTTTGTCTTTCCATGGGCCTTCAGCATCTTTTCCGCATATCCGGGAACAACTTTATCAGCACGAATCAAATCAAAGAAACGGTGTCCTTCCATTGCTAATTCAATGCGGCGCTCATTCCATATGATTTCACGCAACTTAGCTTTATTCCTCTCTGTTATTTTAGGTAATACAGTGGGATCATCACCGGACTTACGAGCACGGTCTCTGACCAATTCCAATTTAGCCAGGGCGTCATCTACTAATGGGTCGCTTTCACCATTTGCCAACTCATTGCAGGCCTCAGCATACATTAACAGTACATCCGCATAACGCAGAAAATACAAGTGGCAATTTTGTTTAGCAAAATTATTGGCATTCCAATAAGTTGTAGGCCACATTGTCTTTTTATTGGCGCGCGGTTGTACTCCCGGTTCGTCCTTGAAGTTTATAACCCCAACTCCTTCCATATTTTCGCCATCGTAAATGATAGTAGCCTCCCGTCTCGGATCACCTGATTCATAAGCCTTATCCAAAGATTCTGACGGAGAACAGAATCCCCAACCTTTGAAACCTCTGACACCTTGCCACTTCACATATTCGGAAGCCTTATCTCTCGTCTTGTCTGATCCCCACAAATACTGGTCGGCCAGCATCACTTCATCAGAATAATAAGAATCCGGGCTAAACAAATCACGGTAATTGTGATGCAGGTTATATTCTCCCCTACTTATTACCTGCCCTGCATATTGTTTTACACTTGCATAATCTTGACGGAACAAATAAACTTTAGCCAACAAGCCTTCTGCAGTTCCTTTCGTAACTCTTCCTCTCTCAGCAATCCCCCATTCATCACGGGTTGGCAAATTCATTGCCGCATAGGACAAGTCATCAATAATCTGCTGATAAATAGCTTCTTCAGAAGCGCATGGCTGATCGTATTCATCGGGATTCTGAACTTTAGTAACCAAAGGTACGCCACCGTAAGTTCTCACCAAGTTAAAGTAAAAGAAACCACGGAAAAAACGCGCCTGTGCAATGCTTCTAATCTTTAACTGCTCATCTTTCAACACATCCAAGTTATCCAATGCTACGTTACAGAATCCGATTCCTTTATAATTTCCGGTCCACCAGCCGTTCAATTCAGAAGTATAAACATCATAAGTAAAATCATTCAATGAATTCACGCGAGCATAACTACCATCTGCCGGTGAACTTCCTGTATCAGAATTGTCACTCGGCACCTCCATAATGCCAAACCAAGAAAACCCGATCAAGTCCCAACTTTTCATTTGAGAATATATAGCATTAATTCCCATCAAAGCACCTTCTTCTTCCCCGAAGAAAATATCTTGCGTCAATTTCCCTTGCGGCTTTGTATCCAAAAAATCAGAACAAGAGGTAAAAACCAATGCTGAAGCTAATAAAAGTGAATATATCTTTTTCATAATCATTTCCTATTTTTATTTTCCATTAGAATGTAAGATTCAAGCCAAAACGACAAGTAGCGGTAATCGGATAAATATCACGGTCAAGCCCCCCTAAGATTTCGGGAGTAAATCCGTTATAATTCGTAAAATAAAGCAGGTTATTACCTGAGAAGTACAATCTCAAATTCTGGATATGCACTTTTTGCATCAAGTTTTTTGGGAATGTATATCCAAATTCCACAGTCTGTAACTTCACATAGTTGCCACTCTCAACATAACGGTCGGAAACAAAATAATTGTTACCCTCAAATGTCATGCGCGGAATGGAAGTATTCCTATTGTTTTCAGTCCATCTATCCAAGAACGAACGATCCCAGTTATCAACACCAGCATTTCTTTCAGCTTGTTTGGCATTATAAATCTTATTACCAAAATTACCCTGCAAATCAATTGACAAATCAAAGCCTTTCCAAGCGGCAGTTATGCCCACCCAAACCACCGATAAACTTCGGAGTAGGAGAGCCTAAATCCGTACGGTCTTCAGCAGTTATATATCCATTGCCATCCGTATCTGCATAAATCAGATCACCCGGAGCTACATTTGCCTGATACTTCTTCTTCGCATCACCGGAAGCAGCCGCAGCCATCGCATTATACTGCTCAATCTCCTCATTACTTTGGAAAATACCAATAGTCTTGTAACCATAAAAATACTTGATTGGCATTCCTTCTTCTGTCATATGAACACTTTTTCCGGAACCTATATCCCCACTGGTGATACGTTTACCTCCCAAATTAGTCACCTCATTCTTAATTGTAGTTCCAGTCAAGCGGATGCCATAACGAAAATCCTTAAACGAGTCTTCCCATTTCACCGTAAAATCAAGTCCAGAGTTACGTACTGAGCCCACGTTTGTTTCTACAGAGGCAAGTCCTACAGAAGCAGGAACATCCACATTTACCAACATTTCTTTTGTATCTCTTCTGTAATAGTCAAACTCTAAAGAAAAGCGATTATTGAACAAGCCTAAATCAAAACCAAGATCCAACTGCTCTGAACGTTCCCAATGGATTTGTGTATTATAAAGAGAAGTTACAGTACCACCAGAATAATAATCACCACCAAATACAGCATCATAAGTAGGGGCTACATTAGCCAATGCATAATATTTGTCATTACCAATCTTATCATTACCAATTTGCCCCCAGCTACCTCTAATCTTCAAGTTACTCAACCATTCAACATTATCTTTAATAAAAGCTTCTTCAGAAATCCTCCATCCGGCAGCTACTGACGGAAAATATCCCCAACGGTTATCCGGTCCAAACTTCGAAGAGCCATCGGCACGTATAGAAGCCGTCAACAAATATCTGTCCATTAAAGCATAGTTGGCACGGAACAAGTAAGACATCATGGCTTCATGTTTTCCATTATTCTCAAGTCCACGTGTATCGCTTGAAGACTGATCCAAATACCAATAGTCTTCCACTTCTGAGAAGAAATTACGTCCTGACCCGCCTAACTTTTCATTAGTGTATTTTTGAGCAGTAATACCACCCAAAAGATTCAGACGATTTTTATCATTGATTTGCCAATCATAAGTCAAGATATTCTCCCACAGCCAAGTAAAATCTCTAGTCCATGTTTTAGACAAGCTGTTCTCATCTACCTTTTGATACTCCGAGATATAATACTTAGGAGTAAAATTACGACTTCTACCATTAATATAATCAATGCCCAAGCTGGTCTTAAAATTCAACCCTTTAATAACTTCCCAATTCAAGAATGCACTACCCACAATTCTATCTTTCCAATTATCACTATTCATATAATGGAGGGTAGCAAGCGGATTAGCAGTAGATGCCACCTGAGGATCGGAGAAATTACCATTCTCATCATAAGGAGTAATGATAGGACTCAGTTTATAAGCAGATTTTACAACTCCCTTATTTTCATTTTTTGTATGACTAAAAGAAGCCGATAAGTTATGCCCGATAGTCAAATGTTTGTTTATTTTATATGAATTATTGGCACGCAAAGTAAAACGGTCATAAGAATTTTCCTTTATGATACCATCCTGTTGGAAATATCCGGCACTCAAATTATAACGTACCTTTTCTGTTCCGCCACTAACAGCAACTTGATAATCACGGACAGACGCTACTCGGAAAATCTCATCGAACCAATTGGTCCCTTTTCCGAAAGAAGCCGGGTCATCATAAACAAGACCGCCATCTGGATTAATATTCAAGTTAGCTTCATTTTGCAGCATAGCATATTCAGAAGCCGTACACATCTCAAATTTACCGCTATTTTGGAACTGAAATCCTTCACTGGCAGTAATGTTCACCTGTGCTTTACCTTCAGCACCTTGCTTGGTGGTAACAATGATTACACCGTTAGCACCGCGAGAACCATACATGGCAGTAGCAGAAGCATCCTTCAATACCTCCATGGACTCAATATCATGGTTACTCAGGAATGATATATCGTCCATAAACATTCCATCAACCACATAGAGCGGATTGCTATTATTAGTAGTACCGATACCACGAATGCGCACTTCAGGAGAGCTACCCGGAGCACCGCTTGCAGAGATAAATACACCGGACACACGACCTTGCAACGCGTTAGCCACATTAGGTGTAGAAATCTTTTTCAAATCATCGCTCTTGATAGAACCAACAGCACCGGTCAAGTCTGATTTACGCTGTACACCATAGCCTACAACTACAACTTCATCGATCAACATATTGTCTTCTTGCATTACTACATTAATAGTAGTACGACCATTCACTGCTATTTCTTGGTCTTTCATACCAATATAGCTATAAAGCAAGACAGCGTTACTGGGAACATTGGTAATCTTATAATCACCATCAAGTCCAGTAACGACTCCTTGCTGAGGAGCCCCCTTTACCGAAACTGTAGCACCAATAACAGTCATTCCCGTCTTGTCGGAAACGACACCCGAAACCGTAATTTTGTTCTGCGCCATCGAAACAACGGCAAACAGCAACATCACACATGTAATTAATAAATTTTTCTTCATTTTGTATTGATTTAAAATTCTTTTGCAAAAGTATAGGAGCAATTGATGTATGTCAAAAAACAAACTACCACAAGATTACCACAACCTGCTCAAGCACTACAACGTAACTACTACAGCATTGTATAAAATACTAATTTCCAATAATATACACTAGGAAGTTATTTAAAAAATTATTCAGACTGCAGGCCTATCCAAATAGAAATATGCTGTTGAAGTTACATGATCTTGGCGGTAGAAATTAACAAATCCTGGCGGAAAGTCTTTATCCGTGATATGTAGGTCTGAATTTTCATCTAATAAACGATAGAATTTCAGTTTACCGCTTCTATCTATAGTAACCGGTACAAGAGGAACCTTCGCCTTGTACAGTTCGAGTACCTTTTGATATGGAGCACCTCCAATCTGCTGCAATGTAACTCTTATATCATGATGAAAATAAATCGGGTCCTGCACGTGGAAACGATACATACTCCACCAACAACTGTCCGCATTTGCAATCGGACAACCTTGATAACGGTGGGAATACTCGCCCTGCCCCCAAGCCGTACCAATATAGTCTTCAACTCCCGTACCACTCAATGTGGGAAATTCCTTATCTCCGTCAATGTAGAACTTGATTTCACCTTCTCCCCACCAAGTAGTTTCATACGCCTTATTGGCAAAGATACCCAAGCTTACCCCCAAAAAGCGCCCCCTGCCCGATAGTTGGGGAAGAACAGTATAATCCACTCCCAACTTGGTGGATTTGTCTTCACGCCAGACAGCATGAAAATAGCTCATCTCCGAATCCCATTCCGGCAATTTAGTAAAGTTGATATCATAAAACAAGTGTGTCAGGTCCTCATCCGAGGTATTCACAAACACCACTTTGGCACCGGTGCGGTAAGGCATCGGAATAGAACAGTTAAAAGAACGCTTCTCCGGATTAGAAAAGAAACAGTTCTCAAAACGAGATGTACGTGACAGCGGATTCCCAAAAAAATCTCCCAATGGGACATCCACTGCCGGAACAACAGAATTATCCCAATAAAACTTGATACGCAACGCACGAAGCATCTTAGGGTTACGTTTGCTGACTGTCAGCCAAATACGGTTAATGATCCCGGGTCCTTGCTGAGACAACAAAACACAGCTGTCTCCCGCCATGATTCTGCCGAAAGCACTTCCTTTTGCACCTTTATTGACTTGAGCTGCCGTTCCCTTGGCACCGGTAGGATTTTCAAAACTTGTCCACCGCGTTTCATGACCTTCAGGCACTTTCCATATTTGGGCATGCCCCAAAAGAGTAAATGCTAATAAAACAGATATAACTAATAATGTCTTCATTTCATATCCTCCAGCAATTTATTCATTTCCCCAAAGGTCAGCCTTATTCCCTTTATTCTTTCTCCACTCATGACGCCATTTGTGCATCATCACATTGTTTACCATCGGCTTCAGCTTACGGCCCGCCTTGTCGGGTATGGTGGGAACAGCCGTCGCCTTGTCCTGATACCAGTAGGCAACGGTGGCCAGGTCGAGGGTCAGGCAATTGTTGTGCCCATGCTCAATGGTGGCTTTCAGCCCTTTCTCAAAGAAGACGGGATCTTGAATAAAGAACCGATAGACATGTGTACGCCCCAAGAATCCGACATCATTATTCACACGTGGATAGCCGAAGTAGATATGCTGGTAGGGCTCTTTCGGGCACCAGGCGGTGTTGAACAAGTCTTCCGTACCGGTGCCTATCAAGGAAGCCTGTTTTTCACCGTCGATGAACCACATGTCATCGCCTTCACCATACCACATGGGGGTAGGGCACTGTACATAATAATTCAATCCCACAAAATGGCCCTTTCCCTTGATATCGGCAAACACATAATTGTCGGCTCCGTCCTTATTCTCCGTCTGCTTACCCACGGAACCCCACTCGGTCTCCCCCTCGGGAAGCGCTTCGGTAATCTCACGGTTGAACCACGCATGGAAACGCCCCATGTCCTTGGGCAGTTCCTTCATCTCCACATAGTCTATGTAGTAGTAGAAGGCGCCGATGTTGACATCCGTCTGATTCTCTATCTCAATGCGCGCACCTTTGGCAAAAGGCATGGCGAAATAGCTGCACAAACCCGTACCACCGTTGGGACCGGAAGAAAGGGCAAAAGAAGCATAGTTATACTGTTCGTTCCATCCCTGGCCGAAAAAGGGACCGATGGGGGACACGACAGAAGGCTCGTCGCTGCCGTCCCAGTACATCCGAAGGATGATGTCGTTACGGGAAAGCTGGCGCGGTCCCGGAGACATCGTTATCCAGATATGGTTGATTACGCCTGCCCCCTTGATGTCGGCCAAGACAGCCGTTTCGCCCGGCTTGATGGCCTTCAGGTGGTCACGGTTGTTGCCCGTACGGTCATAACTGCTGACACGGCGGTTGCGCAAGCCTTCCTTCATCTTGGCAAGGTCATACATTTCACTAGACATATTGGTCTGCGCAAAAGCGCTGCCTACTCCCATCAAAAGGGAGAATAAACCTACAAAAAACTTTTTCATCACGGTATTCTTCATTTTTCAAATTATGTTTTTCATCAATCTATCGGTTGTCACTTTCTTGTGGCATCCGACTTCCTTATCTTCTCCTCCAGTATCCGCGCCAGCCTGCGTGCCACTTTGGGATGCTGTTCATACACATTTGTGGTCTGGTATGGGTCTTCCTCCAGATTGTAAAGCTGCACAGAGGGTGCATCCGGCTTTATCCGGGCATTTTCTATATCGCTGTTCACCCGATGGGTGAGCTGGAAAGCGGATGCCCCGCCCAAGTCATGGTCACCGACATTCTTTCCGGTAAATCCGCCGCTGTTTTGCGCCGGAATATAGACCCACTTCCCTTTGCGAATGGAAAGATGGCTCTTTTGGGAAGGACAGATTATAATATGGTCCCGAATCATTTTCCCGGGATTTCCGACAAGGGCAGGAAGCATGTTGAAACTGTCCGGCCCGTCCTGCTCCTGCAATTCATATCCTGTGAGGGCAGCCAAAGTGGCAAGCATGTCAACATTGGACATCAACTGGTTGGATACGCTGCCCGCAGGAATCCTGCCCGGCCAGCGGACAATCATAGGAATGCGATGCCCGCCTTCCCAAGCTCCGAACTTGAAACCAAGAAGCTTGCCGTTGATATGGTGTCCTGCCTTCCAAGCTCTCTGCCCTCCATGATTCAGCATTCCCCCGTTGTCACTGGTGAAGATGAGCAGAGTATTTCCCGCCAGCCCTTCCTCATCGAGGGTACGCATAATCTCGCCTACCACCCAGTCCAATTCATGGATTGAATCACCGTAAGGTCCTGCCTCACTGGTACCTACAAAGCGTTCGGCCGGTGTAAAAGGATGATGGATGTTGGTGGTAGCATAATACAAGAAGAAAGGTGAATCCTTATGTTCCTTTATCCACTGCACGGCCCGGTCTTTCAAAGTAGTGGCTACAGCCCGGTCTTTGTACAAACGGTGCGCAGCCGTGGCTCCACCAATAGAGTTGATACCGAATTTTTCATCGAACTCCTCCGTTTCTGCCCTCTTGCCTCTTACAAACGGGTCGTTGGAATCATAACCCACCACATGATGGTTCTCCACATAAACAAAAGGTGGATGACTGTTGAGAATAGGCACACCGAAGTAATAATCGAATCCCAATTCAAGTGGTCCGGGAGCCAGTTCCTTGTTCCAGTCCATCTTTTCGTCCGTACGGAATCCAAGATGCCACTTCCCCACGATGGCAGTGGAATAGCCGGAACGTTTCATCACATCCGCAATTGTGGTGCGTGCCGTATCAATTTGCAGAGTCTGATTCAGGAAGATTGCCCCCCAAATATCCTCACGGCAAGGATATTGACCGGTCATCAGTCCATAACGTGAAGGCGTGGAAACAGCCGAGGATGAATGAGCGTCCGTAAAGCTACGGCCCTGCGATGCCAGACGGTCTATATTGGGAGTCTTGACCTTGGTGGCACCGTAACAACCAATGTCGCCATAGCCCAAATCATCAACGTTGATAATGATTACATTGGGCTTGACCTCAGTGGAAGCCGGAGATTGCTGCGCGACGGCAGGCAAAGCGCTGAATCCCATCCCTACTGTGAAAGAGAGAGACCCGGTAAGTAATTTGTGTTTCATGTTTCACTCAATTTATCGGTTAATACAACATTATTAAGAATAGAACATCAATGAATCCTGAATATCTTTATCCCATTCAAGAACGTCATCCCTTTCACCGCCTCAAAGTTCACCGTAAGGTTTCCACCGGTTACGGCAACATGCAGTTTCTTGGATATGCAACGGTTCCCGCCTACTTCTATCGCCGGAGAGAAATGGCTCAACCAAGGCCGACCGTTAACAGAAACATTGAAGACACTGCCGCGGAAATCGGCATTGTCTAGGGTAGCGACAGCTCCCAAATCGTAAGTCACCCGTTCGGAACGTGCGTTCAGGTCAGCAAAAAGAAGTTCCACTTCATAGTCGCCGTCGGGCAAGTCGAAGCGATAGGCTTTGATGCCCTTGCGTTTGGTCTGGAGCAAAGGAACGTTACGGGTGTCTTTCACTTCGGCAGTGGTTCCGATACGTCCCGGAGAACGGCGGAAAATCTCTCCACCTATGTAGCCCCAACTTCCAGGAGTATAAGCTTGGTCGGGAAGCCAGCAAAGATCACTCTTGTCATCCGTAAAGAAACAGTTGCTGCCCACGTTCACTGCAAGTTCCAGCTGTCCGGAGCCGGCTGCCGCGATATAGCGAGGCTGCATCTTCACAAAAATGTCCGAAACCTGCTCCACCTTCTTCCCATGGCAGATACTTGAAGCCACAAGCGTGTTTCGTCCCGTAACGAGAGGCACTTGCCACACTGCATGGCAATTCTCGATGCCTTGCACGGAGAGCTTCGTGCCGTTGACAGACAGCTCCACCCTATCCAGATTGGAATACACTTTCACCGGATGTTCCACCGCTTCACCGTCCGAAACCACAGTCCGATGCTTCCAGTCATCCACAGCAATGTGCAGCACCGGAATATCCTTACGCAAAAATGCCTGAAAATAATAAAACACATCTTTAGGCCGGCGATCATTGTACATCAGCCCTTTATTATTAATGTGTGGCGTAGCCTCCTGGCGATTGGCAGAACTGAAATCAATGAAATTCCACTCTGTGGCGCCGACTATGAACGGCCGCCTCATGATAGCGGGCAGATAGTATTCGAGGTACAACTGCTGCCATTGCATGGAGAAATCGAATATCTGCGGCTCGAGCGACTGCAAGCGCGGGTCGGAACCGGCACCGAACTCACTGATTATTAACGGACGGTGCGGGTATTTACGATGCTCTTCGTCCACAAAGCGGTCGAAAGACTTGAAGTCGTTCTCATACCAGCCCTGATAAAGGTTCCAACCGGAAATGTCGGTGATATTGCTGAGACCGATTTTATTGTAAATCTGATTGCCGTGGTAGGCCATCGTACTCAGACGGTAGGGGTCTTCCCTCTTCAGAGTTTCCTCCAGATGCCGGGCAAGCGCCAAGGTATTCTCGTAGAAACCGTTGAGCCGTTGTTTCTTCACCCGATACTGCAGCTGGATAACAGCCTCGTTCATATACCCCCACATAATGACGGACGGATGGTTGTAATGCTGGCGAATCATTTCGCGCAAGGCGCTTGTGGCATTCGCGCGGAACTCGTCACCCAAAGCTATCAAATCTACTACCGGAATCTCCTCCCATACCAGCATGCCAAGTTCGTCGCAAGCACGCAACACGGCATCGTCCTGCGGGTAATGTGCCAGACGGACAAAGTTCACACCCATGTCTTTCAGCAACTGCATATCCCTGCGGTGCATCTCATCCGAAAGCGCTATGCCCATCGGCATCTGGTCCTGATGACGGCAAGCTCCCATAAGTTTCAGGGGTTCCCCATTCAACTTGAAGCCTTCCTGCGCATCCACGCTGAACCAGCGGACCCCCAAAGGGACACGTGTCTCATCTTTCAACACCTTGCCACGCACATCTTTCAAAGAAACTTTCACGCTGTACAGATAAGGGGAATCGGGCGACCACAACTGTGGCTTTTCCAACTGTAACCGTTCCTCGAAGGCGAACGCCCCGTCGGCATCTATCCGGACGCTGCGCAAAGATTGGGTTACGGTCTTCCCATCGGTATCCAGCACCTCGACGTCCAACTTCAACACCGCACGCCGCACATCACGGTTCACCAAAGTCCCACGCACACTGATTTCCGCCCTATCCTCACTCACGGAAGGCAAATCGACATAAATGCCCGTAGAGGCATAGTCGGTAAGGCTGATGTGCTGCTTTGCAGCACTGATGAGCCACACATTGCGGTAGATGCCGCCAAAGATGGTGAAGTCGCCGGACAAAGGAGGTATCCGGTCGTTCTGATTATTGACGTGCACCATCAGCAGATTCGGGGCATCAGTCCTTACTTTATCCGTAATGTCTACGGTAAAGGCAGAGTAACCTCCTTTGTGGGTAGTGAGCAGCTCGCCGTTGAGGTACACATCTGCCAGAGAATTGACAGCATCAAATTTCAGGTAAAGCTGCTTATCCCGCATCTGCGCGGCATCCGTACGGAACTCTTTCTTATACCAGGAAGAAGCCCTGCGGTAGTTACGGGTAGAATAGGCATCCGTATTCCAGGTATGTGGCAGATGTACCTGTTCCCAACCTTCCTCATGACATCGCACTTTCTGGAACCGATTGTCATTATACGCAACATAATACCAGCCGTCATTGAAACTCTGAACCACCCGCCCGGCATTGACAACCGGGTACATGGTGGACAGACACAATATTAATAAAAATATTTTCTTCATGTTTTTCAATAGATTATATTATTCCACACAAGTCAGGCAAATACTGCAAGAATGCTGCATATAGTTTGCAGTGAAAATGCAGACAATATGCAGCAACAATGCCATCTCAACGCAGTGTCTCGAATGCTGCATATTGCCGCCTCGGGAATCAGTTAGAGTAACGTGAACGTTGCTTTCTTTACGTCCCGGCTATTTCTGCCAATCATCACCTCAAAGTTACCGGACTCGCATACAAAATCAAGATTGTAGTTGTAGAACTTCAGCAATTCGGGGGTAATCTTGAAAGATACTTTTTTAGATTCTCCGGCTTTCAGGAAAATCTTCTCAAAGCCTTTCAACTCTTTCACCGGACGGGTTACACTTCCCACAAGGTCACGAATATAAAGTTGAACCACTTCTGCACCGTCTCTCTTGCCGGTATTGGTCACAGTCACGGTAGCAGTCAGTTCGCCCTTATCCGTCATGCTAGTCTTGTCCAAAGCCACGTCGCTATAAGAGAATGTGGTATAGCTCAAGCCGAAACCGAAGGGATAAAGCGGTTCATTGTCTATGTCTATATAGTTGCTGCGGAATTTCTGGAACCATGCACCGTCGGCAAGAGGGCGGCCCGTGTTCTTGTGGTTGTAGAACAAAGGAATCTGTCCCACGCTCTTCGGGAAAGTCGTAGTCAGCTTTCCGCTCGGATTCACATCACCAAACAGTACATCACCGATAGCAAAACCTGCCTCACTGCCCGCAAACCATACATTCAGAATGGCCGGCACGTTTGCCTGCTCCCAGTTCAGTACCAGCGGACGACCGGTAAACAGCACCAGTACCACAGGTTTTCCCGTTTTCAATAATTCCTGTAACAGTATGCGTTGGGTGTCCGTCATTTCAAGATTCGTGCGGCAACTGCTCTCTCCACTCATTTCCGAAGACTCACCGAGCGCAGCCACAATAACATCCGATTTGGCAGCCACGGCAAGAGCCTCGTCCAGCAACTCCTTGTCCGAACGATTGTCACGGTGTAAAGAACGTCCGAACATAGTGGCACGTTTCTCATATTCGGCATCACTCATCAAATTACAGCCTTTCGCAGTCAGTATTTCGGCTTTGCCGCCTGCTACCGCCTTCAAACCTTCAGCCAAAGAAGTAGCATTCTTCAATACGGCAGCCACACTCCAAGTACCCGGCATATTACTGCGGCTGTCTGCCAACGGACCTACCACAGCAATAGTGCCCTTCTTGGCCAGCGGAAGCACATTACCCTCGTTCTTCAGCAACACCAAGCTCTCCGAAGCAATCTTACGCGCAACGGCACGATGCTCTTTGGTAAAGATTTGCTTCTTGGCACGCTTCACATCACAGTATTTATAAGGATTATCGAACAAGCCCAACTTGTACTTAGCTTCCAAAATACGGCGACAAGCCACATTAATTGTTTCTTCTGTCACTTTTCCTTCTGTCAATGACTTCTTGAGCGTACCAACAAATGCATCGCTCACCATATCCATATCTACACCAGCATTCAGCGCCAACGCGGCAACAGTCTGCGTATCGCCCATCCCATGGTCGGTCATTTCTGTAATTCCGGTATAATCTGTCACTACAAAACCGTCAAACCCCCACTGCTTACGCAATACATCCGTCATCAACCACTTGTTTCCAGTGGCAGGAATGCCATCGACCTCATTGAAAGAGGCCATCGCACTACCCACACCGGCATCAACCGCCGCTTGATAGGGCAACATGTATTCATTGAACATGCGCTGATGGCTCATATCTACTGTATTATAGTCACGTCCTGCCTCACCGGCACCATACAAGGCAAAATGCTTTACACAAGCCATAATCTCATCATTACGGCTCATATCCTTTCCCTGATAACCACGTACCATGGCCTGCGCAATGGCTGCTCCCAGAAACGGGTCTTCACCGTTGCCCTCGGACACACGCCCCCAACGGGCATCACGGCAAATATCCACCATCGGACTGAATGTCCAGCAAATACCGTCGGCACTGGACTCAATAGCCGCAATACGCGCCGATTCTTCAACCGCCTTCATATCCCATGTACACGACAATCCCAAAGGAATGGGAAACACCGTTTCATATCCATGAATAACATCCATACCAAATAAGAGAGGAATACCCAAACGACTTTCTTCAACCGCCTGCTTCTGTACATCGCGGATACGTTCCACGCCTTTCAGATTGAAAAGCCCGCCCACTTCACCGGCACGAATACGTTTGGCCACATTACTACTTTTAGCCTGACCGGTCGTAATCTCACCGGTAACCGGCAGATTCAACTGACCTATTTTCTCTTCCAGGGTCATCTTCTTCATTAAATCGTCGATGAAACGATCCATATCAACCGGAGATTTCTGTGCATACGTACTAACGGCAGTAAACACCAACAAGACTAAAAATAATTGTAACTTGAAAAGTAAATGCTTCATGTTTTTCATGCTTTTAATTGATAGAAATATTATTTTACTGCAAATAAAAGAAAAGCATGCGACAATCTCCACATCCCGTACTACAACAAAAGTACAACCATCACTAAAAAACAAAAGAGGAAGTACAATATTAGTACTTCCCCCATTAATATTTCACTGTAAAGCAGCTATTTAAAGTTTATAAGAAAATCAGTCAGACTTTCTTCCGGAAGCAGATTGAATTTCTTGCGCAACCGGTATCTTGCAGCATCAACCCCACGCGTGGAAATATTGAGCAACTTCGATATCTCCTTTGTCGGCATATTCAAGCGGAGCAATGCACAAAAGCGTAAATCTCCTGAAGTCAAATCTGTATATTGAAGTTTCAGATTACGGAAGAAGTTTTCGTGTATACGGTCAAAATTAGCCTGAAACATAGTCCAATTCTCTTTATCGGACACTATATTGCTATTAACTAAAGTGAGCAGCTTATCCAAGTTCTTACGGCCATACTGCCCCGACAACTTTTGCCGCTGTATCTCTTCTTTCAAGGAATTCAGAAATTCCTGATGGGCGATATTTGTCATTACCACACTGGACAACTCCTTGCTTTTAAAACGCAAATCGGCCTCAAGCTGCTCCTTTTCCAACTCAACAATCTTCTTCTCTTGCCGCTCGAGTTCTGCCTGATGGGCTACGCGCTGCCGTTCAATCACACGGTCTTTCTTTTTCTTCACGAAACGGTAGACCAGATATTGCAACAAAGCCAACAGACACAATCCTGCCAAGATATAACTTCCCACAGCCCAATAAGACAAGTACCACGGAGATAATATCTCAAAAGGAAGCTCTACCGATGCCAAAACCCTATCAGTATTATATATCTCAGCTTGGAAAATATAATTTCCATAAGGAAGACGGGCATACATTTTCTGCAAACTGCGTCCACTGGGCACCCATTGTTCGGAATAGCCATCCAACTTATATCTTACCTTATAAGTATAATCACTATAAACCGGATAACACAAGGTAAAACTCACTGTATTAAATTCGGACTCCACCCGGACTCCCGGCTGCGCCACCAATGTTTTCCGCTCACCACTGAATTCATCAATAGCCCGCATTCCCGAAATCCATAAAGAACGTTTGACTCGGGATTTATACAACGAAGAACTATCCGTCTCAATACGGGCAATGGCATTGTTCAGGCAAAGATAGGAATGATTATTTCTCTTGTCATAAGCCACGCTTCCACGCTC
>ENA-OOSX01000288-OOSX01000288.1-human-gut-metagenome-genome-assembly--contig:-NODE-288-length-32016-cov-4.236663_pt1 | contig 32016 bp, 16 predicted proteins | sample MGYA00241315_ERZ501225 | MGnify/ENA primary metagenome ERZ501225 (study PRJEB25962, sample SAMEA2042496) | human gut metagenome | biome: human gut; feature: human-associated habitat; material: faeces... | reverse complement strand
GCATTGACGAGATTAAGCTGGACGGTACTTCCATTCGGTTTGATGCCAACCGCTTCTATTATGGCGACATTGAAGGAAACGGTAAGTACCGTGTTCAGTTGTTCAATGCTTATGGGGCTGGTTCTGTAGGCAATGCAGTTCCCCTCAGTCCGTTCAGCAATGTAGAAAATCAAGGTACCGAGCCTGCCATCCATTTCAAGGAGAAGCTTGAGATTGTCTGCACCGTCATTACCGACGGTACCGGTGCAGGTATTTATACGCCCAATCTGGTTACTGTCAATCCGGATTGGGGAAGTGCATGGGGATATAACGCAGGAGCTGCGTTCGAGGTGAAATACGAGAACTTCCAGTACAGCCTTGTGGCTTCTCAGTTCGACATTAAGTACGAATCTGCCGACTATGCGGCAGGTTCCATCATGACCTTCGTTGAAGTGGCTGACATTTACAAGTATTTCCCCGGTTTACATGCCACACTTGACAACCTCTATCTGGATGGCAAGGAAGTGACATTTGATGCATCCAAAGTGCTCGATGCCAATGAATCCCCGAAGTATCGTCTGGAACTTTGGAATTGCTATGGGGCAACAAAGGATAAAGGGTGCGCTTTCGGTACTCCTGATGGTGATGTTATCAAGGAACTTGGTTTCAGCAGTTCTATGGAAGTGAAGTTCACGTTCCACACTCTTTTCTCTGTTCCTGAATGGTAAGAGGGATAGACGGAAATATACTGGTTAGATAGGAAATCCGGGATGCAGGCCATCCCGGATTTTTTGTTTTGCCCTCACCGGTGTGCATCGTTCTGATATAGATTGAAGAACCATAGAGAGAATAAAATAAAGGAGGTGGTCCGTAAGGCGGCGCTTTGATAGCTCTTTGCCTTGTACTTTGTTCGGACGGGATGGGTACTTATTGCGATAAACATAGTGATTTTATGGTATCTCCACTAAAGTGGTCCGCCTTGTTCATAGTAGTGAACAAATCAGCCCACTTAGGTGAACAAACTTGTTCACCTAAGTGGGCCGTTCATGAATCTTTGTACTGAACCGGACAGACAAAAGGGCGGAAGCGGAGAAAAGCAGGGGCTTTCTCTAAGATTGGCTGCTATTTTCCTTCGTAATCAAAGTATTCAAAGTCTGCATATGCTTTTGAGGTTTGAGAACCGGAGACGGCATACAATCCCAGCATGATTCCCGTAAAGCCACCGGCAGTTTCTGTACTGATATAGCGCGTATTCATTCGGCCCAGTTCTTTAAAGTCCTTTCCGTTTGTGGCATACTCGAACGAATAGATTTCGTTGCTGCCTTTTACACGGAGTTGTACTTTCCCCTGGGGCAGAATAACTTCCTTTTCCGTATGGGTCAATTCATTCAATTGGTAGCGCAATACTACAGCTTGTTTCCCGTCTGCCAATTGCTTGACAAATAAATCGTAATGGGACGGTTCGAACATGTAGACCGTCAGGCCGGCTTCGTCGCCACTGGCGGCTTTTTTCAGTTGCATGGAAGTGGTGGCTGTGAAGTCGATATGTTCTTGCCGGCGGCCGGCAAAAGTAGGACTGCCTTTCCCGTTGTTCAGGTTTACGGGGGTTGCTTTCAGACGGAGGTTACCGGAAGCAAAGGTATAGTTTTCCGGATGATAGTTTCTGATATGAACCCATTCGGGACCTAATTTGCCGTTTTTGAAATCGGTGCGTGCAGGCTTGGGGGCAAGAGGATGTTGCGGTAGGGTTGGCACATCCATTTGCAGGGCTATTGTACCATCTCCGTTTACTACCGGCCAGGCATTCTTGTCCCAGCGCACGGGAGCAAGGAACGTTTCGCGTCCCAGCAGGTGATGGTTGCCGCTTTGCGGACGGAAAGCGAGACACACCATCCACCACGAACCGTCAGGGGCTTGTATCAGGTCGGCATGGCCGGTTCCTTGTATCGGGCTGTTTTGTGCATTCTTGTTGATGTGGGTCAGGATGGGATTGGCGGGGTTCTCTTCGTACGGGCCGTCTATATCGCGGCTACGGGCTATTGTCACTTTGTGGCCGTATTCCGTGCCGCCTTCGGAAATCAGCAGATAATACCAGCCGTCTTTCTTGTAAATGTGCGGTCCTTCAGGGTGCCGTCCGCCCGTGCCGTTCCAGATGCGTTTGGACTCGTTGAGTTGTTCGCCGGTTTTGGGGTTGATTTCGCACAGATAGATACCTACGCCCGGATTGCTGACAAGGTAACACTTGTCGTCTTCAAAATAGAGGGACGGGTCTATACCGCCTTGCTTGAGCCATACGGGTTCTGACCATTCGCCACGCGGGTCGGTAGTGTGTACAAGGAAGTTGCCTTTGTCGGACACGTTGGTGGTAATCATGTAGAATGTACCGCTGTTGTAGCGGATGGTAGGTGCATAGATTCCTCCCCATGGGCCGGCGTCGTGAAGCGGCAGTTGTGAGGGGCGCGTCAGGCAGTGTCCGATTTGTTCCCAGTTGATGAGGTCTTTGCTGTGGAACAACGGTACGCCCGGAAAATATTGGAAACTACTGTTGACCAGATAAAAGTCATCTCCTGCGCGGCAGATACTCGGGTCGGGATGGAAACCGGGAATAACGGGATTTTGATAACCTTGCCGGTTTTGTGAAAAGCAGGACAGGCTGAGCGCCAGTCCTAAAAGTAACATCATCTTTCTCATAAATGCATTGTATTTTAAATAGTTTATCAGATATATGAATCAGGGTAGTTGAAGGAAGTGTTTATACACAAAAATAAAGTATTCTTTCGGTTCAAGCAAGCCGGATGTGTCTGATGTCATTCAATGATAACTTTTGAGCCCTATTCGGAAACAAATGATACCGTTGCAGATAACATGGCATCGGTGTGTTTTCCGCCTTTTCCGCTACTTTTGCTCTCACTGATTTAACCATTATTTTTAATACGTAAAGACATGATGAAGAATATCATTGAAAAATTCCAAATTTGCCTGGTGCTGTCGGCACTGCTTTTCTCTTCTTTCGTTGCCGCATGTTCCGGCAATGATGATACTGTGACTCCGGAAATAACGATTCCCGCGAACATTCTGACAGATGGAATGACTTTCTCCAAGACCGGAGGAACAAGTACGCTGAACATCAAGTCGAACGTTGCATTGGAAGTTACCAGCAGTGCACCGGAGTGGTGCAAGGTTACTGCCGAAAGTTCTGCTTCGAGTAGCATTTTGAAGTATACCGTTATGGCAGAAGTCAATACGGACACGAGCGACCGTGAAGCCAGGGTAACGGTGAAAGCCGGAGGCAGCGAAGTAGGGAGCTTCACAGTGAAACAAACGGCTGCGGACGGATTAATCATATCCAACTCTACCTCTTTCGACCTGCCAGCTGCGGGAGGAGATGTTTCTGTGGTGGTGGAAACCAATGGTGACGTACAGGCCGTTTCTGATGTTTCTTGGATAAAGGCGGTCAATACCCGTGCCATGGAAGACAAGATTTTCAAGTTTACCGTCTCTCCCAATCCTTTGGGAGCGCGCGAAGGCCATATCACTTTTACTTTGGGTAGCCTGACGGAGACTGTGACCGTAAAGCAGGGTGCGGGCGAAACCGGCAATATGGAAAGCGATGCCAGGACACTTGCCGCCAAGATGTATGCAGGTATCAATATCGGCAACACGCTGGAAGCTTGTGATAACAAGAACAAGATAGCGAGCGAAACGTTATGGGGAAATCCTAAAGTGAGTGAGGCATATATCAAAGGGCTGAAGGCATTGGGATTTAATGCGGTGCGCATCCCTTGCGCGTGGGATTACTACATTGTGAATCCATCGACCTATGAGATAGATGCTGCATGGCTCGACCGGGTGAGCGAAGTGGTGGGCTACTGTGTAGCCAATGATATGTATGCCATTGTCAATATCCATTGGGATGGCGGTTGGCTTGAAGAGAGTATCACCCATGGTTACAGCAGCGAAGTAGATGCCAAGCAGAAAGCTATCTGGACACAGATTGCCAATAAACTGAATGCTTATGACGAACACCTGCTCTTTGCCGGATGTAACGAACCCGGACAGCAAGACCAGGGGAACGTTGGCACATCGGCCATAGATGTCATCTTGAAATACGAACAGACCTTCATTGATGCCGTGCGTGCCACCGGAGGAAATAATGCGAGCCGTTGTCTGATTGTGCAAGGTCCTTATACCAATATTGACAAGACGGTGAATGACTACACGATGCCCAAGGATGAGGTACCCGACCGTCTGATGGTGGAAGTTCACTTCTATGATCCCTATCAGTTCACCATGATGAACCATGACGAAACCTGGAGCAATGTATTCCTTTATTGGGGTAAGGATAATCATGTATCCGGTTCCATTCATAATGCCACCGGTTACGAAGAAGATTATGTGAAGCAGCAATTCCAGAAGATGAAAACGGCCTATGCAGATAAGGGAATTCCTGTGATTGTAGGCGAGTATAGTGCCATGAAGCGGGCAAAAGAAGACAAGATAGAGGGGACTTCTGAACTTGCCTATCCTGATATTGACCAGGAGATGCATAACAAGAGCCGCTCCTATTGGAATGAGGTAGTCACCCGAGAGGCGAAAAACCACGGTTGTGTCCCCTTTTATTGGGAAACCGGTGGTGACATGAACCGTGGTACGGGTACGCCGAAGGAGGCTTATGCCATTGAGGGCATCATGAAGGGAGCCGCAGCCGGTCAATACCCTTATTGATTGAGTGGTGGATAGAATAAAAGACAGTTTTTAAAAGTATCATACAAATAGGTTTTATAGGTTACAAGGATTGTTGATATAGTTTTTTTTGATTGGTTATGGAGAAGCATGTCCGCGAGGGATATGCTTTTCCTTCTTTAAAAATCCTTGTCTTTCCTTGCTTTTCTGTTCGTTTTTCACTTCATTTGCAATAAAAATAACTTCCCTTAGCTCTGATAGTATGAAAAGACTGCAACTACTGCTCTTGTGGGTTTGGATGGTATGTTTCTCTGCTGCTTCACACGACTACATGTTTAAACATTTGGAAGTGAAAGACGGACTTTCCAATAATCAGGTTAATGCTATTTATAAAGATTCAAACGGATTCATGTGGTTTGGTACAGCTTCGGGGCTGAATCGCTATGATGGTTACAATATTAAGATTTATCGCAGCCAGAAAGATGATGAGAAATCTCTTCCCGATAGTTATGTCGAGGATATACAAGAAGATACGTCCGGTAATTTGTGGATACGTACGGGAGGCGGGTATGCCATTTACAACTCGGCTTCCGATGTTTTTGACCGTAATGTGGAAGCCTGGATGTGGAACATCGGTCTGACCGGAAATCCTTCACTTATCTATATTGATAAGGAAAAGACTTTCTGGATCTATATTAATGGTAAAGGTGTTTACAGCTATAGAGAGGAACAGAAAAATGCCGTAGCAGTAAAGGGGGCGGATGAACTGCTTGCGAAAGCCGAAGTGTCCGACATGAAAGAATGCGGCGAAGGAATCCTGCTGGTTCTGAGTAACGGTATCTTGGTTTGTATAGATGAGGAAAAGCAAAATATCAAGTGGACCAATCCGGACATTGCCGAAGATTGCAGGGAAGTAAAGAATGCTACCTTTGATTTGTTTGTCGACCATAGTGGGCGGGCGTGGATATTCAGTGTGGAGGGGATGTGGATTTATAGCCTTTCTCGGAAGGTTTGGGAACAGCGTTCTCCCCGAACGGACACCTACAATACCGTACGTGCAGTGGCACAGGATAAATACGGATGTATATGGGTAGGCAGGGATCAGGATGGCGTTGAATTGATAGAACCGGCGGGACGGAAAATCCGTCTGGCGAATGAACCTAATAACGGGCGTACTCTGTCCAACAATACAATAACGGCTCTTTATGAAGATGAGGCCGGTACGATGTGGGTGGGAACCTACAAGAAAGGCATCTCTTTCTATAATGAAAGCATTTTCAAGTTCGGTATTGCCGATGTAGGCGACATCAATTGCGTGGAGGACGGAGGCGGTGACATCGTATGGCTGGGAACCAACGACCGCGGGCTGGTGCGCTGGAATAGCGTGACAGATGAACGTATGGTTTTTTCGCATACGGCAGATCCCCACTCTATCTCGAGTGATGTCATAGTCTGCCTTCTTCGGGACAGTAGCGGCAGAGTGTGGGCAGGTACTTTCTGGGGCGGACTGAATTGCTATGATGGGAACCGCTTTATCCATTACCGGTCCCGTAAGGGAGACAGTAACTCGCTGGTCTATGACAATGTATGGGCATTGGCAGAAGATGCGGACAAAAATATCTGGATCGGTACGTTGGGGGGAGGATTGCAATACCTGAATCCTCAGACGGGGATATTTACCACCTATTCTACAGGTAATTCAAACCTTGTGTCGGACTATATCTCATCCCTCTGCATCAGCTGTGACAATAATCTGGTTATCGGTACTTCGGCAGGGATGGCTTTCATGGACCTGAGGACCGGCGAGATTACAAATTTTGCAGGTACAAAATCGGGTAAGACCAGACTTTCCAACCAAAATATCAATCAAGTTTACGAAGATAGTCGCGGTTTGCTATGGATAGCCACGCGTGAAGGCTTGAATGTATATGACAGCAAACGGGATGAATTGTACGAAGTGCCTATCAAGCCCGGTTTCTCCAAACTATTGATATTAGGTATTACGGAAGATGAAAACAAAAGTATATGGATCAGCACCGGAGGAGAACTGATAAACGTGGTGTTGTCCGTTGACAGCAAGACGGAGCAGCCCGTGTTCCGTTGCTATACCTATAATGACAAGGACGGGTTGCAGAGTTGTGACTTCAACCAGCGTTCCCTCAAACGACTGCATACGGGCGAGATTGTAGTGGGAGGACTGTATGGGCTGAATCGCTTCCAGCCGGGCAACATAAAGTATAACCGTACGTTGCCCAAGGTTATGTTTACCGGTTTCCAGTTGTTCAATGAAGACGTGAAGGTGGGCAAGGAGTATGCAGGACGTGTCATCTTGAAGGAAGCTTTGAATGAAACAGAAGAAGTTGTCTTGGATTATAAGCAGAATGTGTTCACGGTGCTGTTTGCGTCGGACAATTTCGTGCTGCCCGAAAAGACACAGTATTTCTATAAATTGGAAGGATTTAATGAGAACTGGCTGACGAGTATGTCCGATATGCATCGCGTTACCTATACCAATCTGGCTCCGGGGACTTACATCTTAAAAGTGAAGGCTACAAACAGTGACGGATATGCGGGCACTGAAGAGGCTTCGCTCAAGATTGTCATTCTTCCGCCTTTCTGGATGACTCCGTGGGCATATATCGTTTATGCTCTTCTGATAGTAGGAGTTGTTTCCTTTTCACTTTATGCCGTACAACGGAGGGAACGTAATAAGTTCAGAATCCGCCAGATAGAGGAAGATGCGAAGAAGAGGGAGGAGTTGAGCCAGATGAAATTCCGCTTTTTTACGAATGTCAGCCATGAGTTGCGTACGCCGCTTACGCTGATTATATCGCCGATGGAAAGTATGATGAAGGAGATTACGGACGAAAAACTGCATGGCAAGCTGCAACTGATGTACCGCAATGCGCAGCGTTTGTTGAATTTGGTCAACCAGTTGCTCGATTTCCGTAAGAATGAGATGGCAGGATTGCATCTCACTTTGTCCGAGGGGGATATTGTGGCGTATGTGCGTAGCATCTGTGCTTCTTTCCTGATGCTTTCTGAAAAGAAACATGTACATCTGACATTTTTTTCGGCCATGGAATCGCTGAATATGTCATTCGACGAGGATAAAATTGGTAAAGTTGTGATGAATCTTCTATCCAATGCCTTCAAATTTACCCCGGACGGGGGACGTGTGGATGTGGCATTGGAAATGTCGAAAGAGATGTCCGGAAGATTGCTGATAAAGGTATCGGATACCGGTGTTGGCATTAGGGATGAAGACAAGGAGCGAATTTTTGAACGTTTCTATCAGGTGGAGCAGGAAGAACCGGAACACCAGTCAACGGGTAGCGGTATTGGCTTGAGCCTGGTACGCGACTTTGTGACGCTGCATGAGGGCACGGTGCGCGTTGTTGACAATGTGGGGTCCGGTAGTGTGTTCCTGATTGAGCTTCCGGTTAAACATGTGCATGTAAGTCCTTCCAAGCCTGCACCGCTTGCAGAAGAGGTGGAAGAGCATGAGGAACTTTTGCCGGATATGGAAGAGGAACCGCTTCCGGATGATTTGCCGGACGATATGGAGGAGGATAATGAAGATGAAAAAGAGAAGCCGTTGGCCCTGATTGTGGATGATAATGAAGATTTGGTTGCCTTCATGAAAGATAGTCTGAGCTTGTATTTCCGTATACAGTCAGCTTCTAATGGCCGGGAAGCTTGGCAGAAAATACCGGAACTGATGCCGGATGTTATTGTCAGCGACGTAATGATGCCCGAGATGGATGGAAATGAACTGTGTCGCTGGGTGAAGACCGATAAACGCACGAGTGACATTCCGATGATATTGCTCACTGCACGGCAGGCTGTGGAAGATAAAGTGGAGGGGTTGACCATCGGTGCAGATGATTATGTGACGAAACCTTTCAATGTGGAAATCCTGATTCTGCGTATGCGCAAGCTGATTGACCTGAGCAAGAAGCGCAAGGCAAAGTCGCTCATCGACCCCGAACCAAGTGAAATAGCCATTACTTCGTTGGATGAAAAGCTGGTGGAAAATGCCATCAAATATGTGGAGGCGAACATCGGTCGGTGTGACTTGTCCGTAGAAGAGTTGAGCCGGGGATTGGGTATGAGCCGGGTACATCTTTACAAGAAACTCTTGCAGATAACCGGTAAGACACCTATTGAATTTATCCGTGTCATCCGTCTGAAAAGAGCGGCGCAGATGCTGCGCGAGAGTCAGCAAAATGTATCGGAGATAGCGTATCAGTTGGGCTTTAACAACCCCAAGTATTTCAGCAAATATTTCAAGGATGAATTCGGTGTTTTGCCCTCTGTTTATCAGGAAAGAGAGGGTAGATAACAAAAGATACCCCTTACGGAAACATATTGTCTTTTAGGGTAATCAAAAGCGCCCTTTTGTTTCAACATCGGGGAGACCCGTTTTTGAAGGAAACTTTCTATTTTTACATCGGAGAAAATTCACTTTAAAAACAGTAATATGAAATTGAAAAACACTTCAGTTTATTTGCTTGCCGGATGGATGCTCGCCGCATGTTCCGGAGGCGGATTCCAAAAGACCGAGAACGGTGTTGTTGTGGAAGTCAAGCAGCAGCAACCGACGGATGTGCGTAAAGTAAGATTGGAAGTAATGGGTGAGAAGCTCATTCATGTATCGGCTACTCCTGAGAAGGAATTTTCAAAGGAGCAGAGTCTCATTGTGATCCCTCAACAGAATAAGACCGACTTTAAGGTCGAAGAGCAGGGCGATGAAGTGACTGTCAAGACATCGGAATTATGTGCCATTGTGTCCAAGACAACGGGTGAGGTACGCTTCACGGATGCCGACGGCAAGCAGATTCTGGCTGAAGACTCTGACGGGCGGACCTTTACTCCGGTGGAAGTGGAAGGTACGAAAGGATATACAGTACGTCAAGTATTCCAGTCGGCAGGCAATGATGAGGCTTTCTATGGCTTGGGCCAGCATCAGGCGGATGAGTTCAACTATAAAGGTAAGAATGAGGAACTGTTCCAGTATAATACAAAGGTGTCTGTACCCTTTATCGTGTCTAATAAGAACTACGGTGTGCTTTGGGACAGCTATTCGCTCTGCCGTTTCGGTGACCCGCGCGACTACTCACAACTGGGTGATGTCTTCAAACTTTATGATAAAGAGGGCAAGGAAGGTGCTTTGACCGGTACATATATTCCGGGCAAGAAAGATGTGGAAACCCTTGTACGTCGTGAGGATTCTCTTTATTTTGAACATCTGGACCGTGCCGCACATCTGAGTAAGGTGATTAATTTGCCTGCGGGTTTCCCGTTCGGAGGGTCTGATGTAGTTTATGAGGGAGAAATAGAACCGGCAGAAAGCGGCTTATTCCGTTTCATCCTTTACTATGCAGGCTACATGAAAGTATATATTGATAATGAATTGGTGGTTCCCGAACGTTGGCGTACGGCTTGGAATCCTAACAGTTATAAGTTTGCTGTCAATCTGGAAGCGGGCAAGCGCGTTCCGTTGAAGATAGAGTGGAAGCCTGATGCCGGTGTTTCTTACTGCGGTCTGCGGGTATTGAGTCCGGTGGCTGATGAAGAACAGAACAAACTCTCTTGGTGGGGTGAAATGCAGAATGAAATAGACTACTACTTCGTTTATGGTGATGATATGGACGATGTGATTAGCGGCTACCGTACATTGACAGGTAAATCCCAGATTATGCCGAAATGGGCGATGGGTTACTGGCAGAGCCGTGAGAAGTACAATACGCGTGAGGAGGTTCTCTCCACCTTGAAGGAATTCCGTGAACGTCAGATTCCTATCGACAATATCGTAATCGACTGGCTGCACTGGAAGCAGAATGCATGGGGAAGCCATGAGTTCGACCCTGAACGTTTCCCCGACCCGAAAGGAATGGTCGACTCCATCCATGCCATGAACGGACGTCTGATGATTTCCGTATGGCCCAAGTTCTATGCTACGACCGAACACTTCAAGGAATTTGACGAAAAAGGTTGGATGTATCAGCAGGCTATCAAAGACAGCATCAAAGACTGGGTCGGTCCTGGCTATCTGGGCTCTTTCTATGACGCATACGATGCCGATGCACGCAAGCTCTTCTGGAAGCAGATGCAAGACCACTACTATCCTCTGGGTGTTGACGCTTGGTGGATGGATGCCAGCGAACCGAACATACGCGACTGTACGGATTTGCAATACCGCAAGGACCTTTGCGGTCCGACAGCACTCGGCCCCTCTGCCAAGTTCTTCAATGCATACGCACTGATGAATGCAGAAGCTATCTATGACGGACAGCGCGGCGTGGAACCGGACAAGCGCGTCTTCTTGTTGACACGTTCCGGCTTTGCAGGATTGCAGCGCTATTCTACCGCCACCTGGAGTGGTGACATCGCTACCCGTTGGGAAGATATGAAAGCGCAAATCTCTGCCGGCTTGAACTTTGCTGTCAGCGGTATCCCTTATTGGACTATGGACATCGGTGGATTCTGTGTAGAGAACCGTTATGTGGCTGGTCAGATGGAATTCAACAAGACTGGACGTGAAAATGCTGATTATAAGGAATGGAGAGAGTTGAATGCCCGTTGGTATCAGTTCGGCGCTTTCTGCCCGTTGTTCCGTGCACACGGCCAGTATCCGTACCGTGAGGTTTGGAATATCGCTCCGGCAGGACATCCGTGCTACAACTCCATCGTTTACTATACGAAGTTGCGTTACAACATGATGCCGTATATCTATTCTTTGGCTGGTATGACTTACTTCAATGATTATACCATCATGCGTCCGCTCGTAATGGACTTCACAGCTGATGCAAATGTCAACAATATAGGTGACCAGTTTATGTTCGGTTCTGCCCTGATGGTGGCTCCGGTTTACGAATACGGTGCACGCAACCGCGAGGTTTATTTCCCGGCAAGCTGCGGTTGGTATGACTTCTACTCCGGCAAGTATGTGGACGGTGGCCAGAAGCTGACAGTGGATGCTCCTTATGAACGTATTCCGCTCTACGTTTGCGAAGGTGCCATTGTACCTTATGGTCCGGATATGCAATACAGTGATGAAAAACCGGCTTCGGAAATCACTCTCTATGTTTATACGGGTAAGGACGGCGCGTTTACGCTCTATGAGGATGAAGGTGTGAACTATAACTACGAGAAGGGACAATATGCCACTATACCGTTTGCCTATAACGATGCTGAGGGTACACTGGTTATCGGCGACCGTACGGGTGACTTCCCCGGTATGCTGAAGGAACGTACTTTCAATGTGGTGAAGGTAAGCAAAGACCAGCCGCAACCGTTCGATTTGAAGGCGAAAGGCACAACGGTGAAGTATGACGGAAAAGCACAAACCGTAAAATTATAATCAGAATGATAGACGACGGTGCCAGGGAGAGAAGTCTTCCCGGTACCGATCTCGTCGTTCCTCGGTGCCGGGCACTTCCCCACTTCTGAATAGCTGTGAGAGAGGAGTAGGCACTCGATAATCTTTTAGATATTTATTACCATGAATAAAATCATATTGTCTTTGGCCATCGGGCTGTCCCTATTGGCCGGTTGCAATGCTCCTAAAGAGGTAGCTGGCGATGACCGTAGCTTGGATTTTACTGCCGACTGGGCCTTTCGCTTGGGAGATGATACGGCGGCAGCCCGTCTGGATTATAATGACGCAGACTGGCGGAAACTGAACTTGCCCCACGATTGGGCTGTTGAAGGAGAGTTCAGTCGGGACAATCCGTCAGGAACAGGGGGAGGTGCTCTGCCTGGTGGTATAGGTTGGTATCGTAAGACTTTTATTGCCGATAAGGTCGATGAGGGCAAGCGCTATCGCATAGATTTCGATGGTGTCTATATGAACTCCACCGTTTATATTAATGGGCATGAACTGGGAACACGCCCCTATGGATACATCTCGTTTAGTTATGATTTGACTCCTTATATCAAATGGGGGGAGAAGAATGTGATTGCTGTAAGAGTGGACAATGCCGAACAACCCAATTCACGTTGGTATTCCGGTTGCGGTATCTACCGTAATGTGTGGTTGACGAAACTGAATCCGGTGCATGTGGCACAGTGGGGTACCTACGTGACGGCAGAAGAAGTGTCGAAGAACAGTGCCCGGTTGAAGATACGTACCAGTTTGCAGTACGATGTAGAGATGCAGACGGAAGATTCCGTGCAGCAGGCCGACGGTACATATGTTGTGTTCGATTCGGAAATTATTCCTCTGATTGATGTCGTCCTGCAATCCCGGTTAGTGGATGCCGACGGTCATGTGGTGGGTGAGGCTGTGTCGGAAGCTCAGCTGATGCCTGTCGCTCCGGCAGAAATGGAGCAGGAAATAGAATTGAAGAATCCTAATCTCTGGAGTATTGATGCACCTTATATGTATAAGGTAGAAAGCATCCTCAAGAATAAAGAGACCGGCGAGGTACTCGACCGTTATTATACTCCTACCGGCATCCGTACTTTCCGCTTCGATGCACAAAAAGGATTTATCCTGAATGGTGAACAAGTGAAGATAAACGGTGTCTGCATGCATCATGACCTGGGTTGCCTGGGAGCTGCGGTGAATACGCGCGCCATCGAGCGCCAGTTGGAGATTCTGAAAGAAATGGGTTGCAACGGAATCCGTTGTTCCCATAACCCTCCTGCACCGGAGCTGCTCGACCTTTGCGACCGTATGGGCTTCATCGTGATGGACGAGACTTTCGACATGTGGCGCAAGAAAAAGACCCGCCACGACTATTCACGCTATTTCAACGAATGGCACGAACGCGATTTGACTGACCTTATCGTGCGTGACCGCAATCATCCTTCCATCTTCATGTGGAGCATCGGCAACGAAGTGCTGGAGCAGTGGACGGATGCCAAAGCCGACACCTTGAGTCTGGCAGAGGCCAACCTGGTCTTGAACTTCGGCCATAGTGCGGATATGCTGGCAAAGGACGGAGAAATGTCCGTCAACTCACTGCTGACAAAGAAACTGGCAGATATGGTGAGAAAGCTCGATGCCACGCGCCCCGTGACGGCAGGCTGCAACGAGCCGAATCCGAACAATCATTTGTTCCGTTCCGGTGCGCTTGATATTATCGGCTTCAATTACCATGACGACTGGTTTGCAGGTGTTCCCGTGAACTTCCCCGGTAAGCCGTTCATCGTAACGGAAAGTGTTTCCGGCCTGATGACACGCGGTTACTACCGGATGCCGAGTGATTCGATGTTCATCTGGCCCGAACGTTGGGACAAGCCTTTCTATGATGCCTCGTTCTCTTGCTCCTCCTACGACAACTGTCATGTTCCTTGGGGCAACCGTCACGAAGGTACTATGCGTCATGTGAAGAACAACGACTTTATCAGTGGACAATACGTCTGGACGGGCTTCGATTATATCGGTGAGCCTACTCCTTACGGTTGGCCGGCACGCAGCTCTTACTTTGGCATTATCGACTTGGCCGGCTTCCCGAAGGATGTCTACTACATGTATCAGTCCGAGTGGCGTCCGGACAAGGCGGTGTTGCATCTTTTCCCACATTGGAATTGGACGGAGGGACAAGACATAGATTTGTGGGCATATTATAACAATGCCGACGAAGTGGAGCTTTTCGTGAATGGAAAGTCGCAGGGTGTGCGCAGCAAGGGAAAAGACGATTTCCACGTCATGTGGCGCGTGAAGTATGAGCCGGGTACGGTAAAGGCTGTTTCCCGCAAGGAAGGAAAGACTGTGGCCGAGCAGGAAATCCGGACAGCGGGTGAACCTGCACAGATTCGTCTCAGCCCTGACCGCAGTACCATTCAGGCAGATGGCAAAGACTTGAGTTTCATTACGGTTGAGATTCTGGACAAAGATGGAAATTTGTGTCCGAATGCCGAAAACGATGTGACCTTTGCCGTAGAAGGTGCCGGCTTCATAGCCGGAGTGGACAACGGAAGCCCTATTTCTATGGAGAAGTTCAAGGACAACCACCGCAAGGCTTTCTACGGGAAGTGCCTGGTGGTACTGCAGAACAACGGTGAACCGGGTGGTGTCAAGGTGACGGCTACGGCTGATGGACTGGAGAAGGCGACGACAACGATTAAAGTTAAATGATAATTTGATGTGCTAATTGGCACATTAGCATATTAACCAATTAAGACATGAAGAATAAATTTTTAGCAACCTTATTTCTTGCATGCTCCATCAGTACCGTGTCTGCACAGACACCGGTCTATATGGACGATGCACAACCTATTGAAGCACGTGTAAAGGATGCTCTCAGCCGGATGACACTGGAAGAGAAGGTAGCCCTTTGCCATGCGCAGAGTAAATTCAGCAGTGCGGGTGTTCCGCGGCTCGGCATTCCCGAGCTTTGGATGAGCGACGGCCCTCACGGTGTCCGTGCCGAAATCAACTGGAATGACTGGGGATATGCCAACTGGACCAATGACAGCATTACCGCTTTCCCGGCTTTGACTTGTCTGGCCGCTACCTGGAATCCGGACATGTCTGCAAAGTATGGCAAGGCCATCGGTGAGGAAGCGCGCTATCGTGAAAAGGATGTGTTGCTGGGCCCCGGCGTCAACATCTACCGTACTCCGATGAACGGTCGTAATTTTGAATATATGGGCGAGGACCCTTATCTGGCCAGTGTGATGTGCGTACCTTACATCCAGGAGTTGCAGAAGAACGGAGTGGCAGCTTGTGTCAAGCACTATGCGCTGAACAACCAGGAACTGTGGCGCGGACATATTGATGTGAATCTTAGCGACCGTGCTTTGCATGAAATCTATCTGCCTGCATTCAAGGCTGCGGTAGAAGAAGGAGGTGCCTGGAGCATTATGGGCGCTTACAATAAGATTCGCGGCCAGCACGCCTGCCATAACGATTTCACACTGAACAAGATTCTGAAAGATGACTGGAAGTTCGACGGCTGTGTCATTACCGACTGGGGCGGTGCCCACGACACCTATGAAGCTGCCGTCAACGGTCTGGATATTGAAATGGGTTCTTACACCAACGGTCTGACGTCCGAGAGTGTATTTACCTATAACGATTATTACCTTGCTAACCCTTATCTCCAGATGTTGAAAGATGGTAAAGTGCCGATGTCTACAATAGATGACAAGGCTTCCCGCATTCTTCGCTTGATATTCCGTACGGCGATGAACCGTCAGAAACCCTATGGTTCGGTAGCTACGGAAGAGCATTATGCCGCTGCCCGCGAGATAGGCAATGAGGGCATTGTGCTGTTGAAGAATGCTCCGGTGGTAAAGAAAGGTGCCCCGTTGCTGCCGATTGATGCAGCCAAGTATCAGAATATCCTGGTGGTGGGCGATAATGCCGTACGCTTGCTGAATCAGGGAGGAGGCTCTTACGAACTGAAAGTGAAGGATATGGTATCTCCGCTGGATGGCTTGCGTGCCGTTTATGGTGATAAGGTAGCCTATGCGAAAGGCTATGCCGCTGGTCGTCCGATGTACGGCCGTGCAGATGAAATTCCGCAGAATGTGGTAGACTCACTCCGTGCAGAAGCCGTGGAAATGGCGAAAAAGGCAGACTTGGTGGTACTGGTAGGCGGATTGAACAAGAACCACTTCCAGGATTGTGAAGGCGGCGACCGTCTGGAATACGGCTTGCCTTTCGGGCAGGATGAACTGATTGAAGCTTTGCTGGGTGTAAACAAGAATCTCGTTCTGGTGCTTCTCAGCGGTAATGCGGTGGAAATGCCGTGGGTATCCCGGGTTCCTGCCATTGTGCAAGGCTGGTATTTAGGCTCCATGGGTGGCAAGTCTCTGGCTGACATCCTGAGTGGTGCGGTGAATCCAAGCGGAAAGTTGCCCTTCTCTTTCCCTGCCAAGTTGACGGATTGCGGTGCACATGCTTTTGATGAACTCAGTTATCCGGGCGACAGCATTAAGCAGGAGTATAAGGAAGATATTCTGGTGGGCTATCGTTGGCACGACACCAAGAAGGTTCCGGCACTCTTCCCCTTCGGTCATGGCTTGAGCTATACTACCTTTACATATGGCAAACCGGTGGCTTCTGCCAAGGCCATGGCTGCCGACGGTACGCTGACGGTGACAGTTGCCGTGAAGAATACGGGTAGCGTGGCCGGAAAAGAGATTGTACAGCTTTATATAGGCGATGATAAATGCAGTGTGCTTCGTCCTGTAAAGGAACTGAAACATTTTGCAAAAGTCGCTTTGGCACCGGGCCAGGAGAAGAGCGTGACTTTCACCCTTACTCCGGATGATTTGAAGTTCTACGATGAGGCTTCCGCAGCCTGGAAGTACGAACCGGGTAAGTTCAAGGCATACGTTTGCGCTTCGTCTGCCGACGTCCGTGGTGTAGTTTCGTTCGAAATGCAATAATCTTATAATCAGTGCGTAACCACTGCAAAATCAGTGCAACTGTTTTGCAGTGGTACTGCATACCTTTTGCAGCGCTACTGCAATTGCTTTGCAGCGTCACTGCAAAAGGTATGCAGCAATGCTGCAAAGTGTATGCAGTAAGTTTGCAGCCTGAAATCAGAATCAAAAAACAATATGAAGACACTTGCCACTCTATTTCTGCTTGCAGCCTCGTTGCTGCTTCGTGCAGCCGATGCGCCTGCCGACAGTTGTAATCATCAGTTGTATTATACGTCACCTGCCGCTATCTGGGAGGAGACTCTTCCTTTGGGCAACGGACGCTTGGGCATGATGCCCGACGGAGGCATTCTCCGTGAGCACATTGTGCTGAATGAAATATCATTATGGAGCGGAATGGAGGCGGATTATAGCAATCCGGATGCTTCGAAGAGTCTGCCTGCCATCCGGCAACTGTTGTTTGAGGGAAAGAACCGTGAAGCGCAGGAGCTGATGTACAGCAGTTTTGTTCCGAAGAAGCAGGAGACTGACGGGAGATATGGAACCTATCAGGTATTGGGCGATTTGGATATAGATTTTACCTACAATTCTTCATTATCCATTCTCAATTCTCCATTAAACAACTATCGCCGTTGGCTCAACTTACGCGATGCGGTGGCATACACGGCTTTCAGGCTGGAAGATGTCGATTATCACCGTGAGTATTTTGTTTCCCGTGACCGTGATGTCATGCTGATTCATCTGGTTGCCGGACGTGAAGGGGCTCTGAATTTCTCTGCCCGTTTGAGTCGTGCGGAACATAGCTCGGTGACTGTCCAAGGGAACACCCTTTTGATGGACGGCATGTTGGAAAGCGGTAAACCCGGTTTGGACGGTATGAAATACCGTGTGGCCATGCAACTCGTGCAGAACGGTGGTGAATCGTCTGTCAGCCTGGAAAACGGTATCCGCTTGAAGAACGGGCAGGAAGCCTGGTTGATACTTTCTGCCGCTACCTCCTATGCCGCTGCCGGTACCGACTTCCCGGGCGAACGCTATGCGGAAGTCTGCGACAGCTTGCTCCGTCCTTTCACCGCCCCCGCTAATTCTCCATGTTCCATTCTCCATTCTTCATTCTCCAGCCATGTCACTGCCCACCGTTTCCTCTACGACCGTGTTTCCTTGACGCTTCCTGCCACGCCGGATGATACGCTCCCGACGAACGAGCGCATCCTCCGCTTCACACAGCAGGAGTCGCCGGCATTGGCTGCTCTGTACTATAACTACGGACGCTATCTGCTCATCAGCAGTACCCGCCCCGGCAGCCTGCCGCCCAATCTGCAAGGACTCTGGGCAAATGGAGTATCGACTCCCTGGAACGGGGACTATCATACGAACATCAATATCCAGATGAACCACTGGCCCTTGGAGCAAGCCGGCCTCTCCGAACTCTATCAGCCGCTGACGACGCTGATGGAGCGCCTTATCCCTTCGGGAGAGGCAAGTGCGCGTACCTTCTATGGCGATGAGGCAGATGGCTGGGTGCTCCACATGATGACCAACGTATGGAATTATACCGCTCCCGGTGAACATCCCTCCTGGGGAGCCACCAATACCGGTGGTGCCTGGTTGTGTGCCCATTTGTGGGAACACTATCTGTATACGCAGGACAAGGATTATCTGCGTCGTATCTATCCCGTCTTGAAAGGTGCCGCCCGGTTCTTTAGTTCCACTACGGTGCAGGAGCCTTCGCATGGCTGGCTGGTAACTGCCCCCACTTCTTCTCCGGAAAACAGTTTCTATGTGCCGGGTGACAGCGTGACTCCCGTCAGCATTTGTATGGGTCCCACTATGGATGTGCAACTGCTCACCGAGCTTTATACCAATGTCATTACCGCCGCCCGCCTGCTGGATTGTGATGCGGATTATGTGGCGAAGCTTGAGGCGGACCTGAAGAGATTCCCACCCATGCAAATCAGTAAGGAAGGATATTTGCAGGAATGGCTGGAGGATTATAAGGAAGTGGATGTGGACCACCGCCACGTTTCCCATCTCTACGGCCTGCATCCGGGAAACCTGATTTCGCCGGAGTCCACCCCCGAGCTTGCCGAAGCCTGCCGGATGACCTTGAACCGTCGTGGAGATGAGGGTACTGGTTGGAGCCGTGCTTGGAAGATAAACTTCTGGGCTCGTTTGGGTGACGGAAACCGTGCTTGGAAACTCTTCAAGAGTTTGCTGCATCCTGCTGTCGATGCTGCGACGGGAGGTCATGGTAGCGGCACTTTCCCTAATTTGTTCTGTTCGCATCCTCCTTTCCAGATTGATGGCAACTACGGTGGCGCGGCGGGAGTCGGCGAAATGCTGTTGCAAAGTCATGAGGGCTTTATCCATCTGCTTCCTGCCCTGCCGGATAGCTGGACTGCCGGCAACTTCCGTGGAATGCGCGTACGCGGCGGTGCTTCCATAGACCTGGATTGGAAGGATGGACGGGCAACGAGGGCTGTTGTTACCGCTCTTGTTCCGGGTAAATTTACAGTAAAGATGCCCATAAGTGCTGTCCGTGCCGAAGTGACGGTAGGAGGACATACATATACTTACAAGAAACCGGCATTCTCGTTGGACTTGAACAAGGGAGAAGAAGCGACGGTGTGTTTCTTCTGATGATTCGGACAGAAGAACAGAAGATGTTTTAGACAGAAGAACAAAAGAACAGAAGAACAAAAGTCATAAAGTAAAATATGTCCTTTTGTTCTTCTGTCTAAAAATAGTTCCCCGACAAAATTATCAAGTAATTTGCCTTTCGCGCCCGAATGCTGTACATTTGCAGCGCATGTAGAACAAATATCTTAGATAATTATGAAAAATAGAGTACGTTTTTTCTTCTTGTTTCTCGGCTTGCTGGGAGCGTTGGCAGTTCATGCACAAATCAATGAGTTGCCACGTTCCACACCCGAGGCAGAAGGAGTCCCTTCCAAGGCTGTCACTGCCTTGTTTGATTCACTGATGGCATTGCCGAAAACAGACATCCACAGCGTGGTGGTGCTGCGTCACGGCAAGGTCATCGGAGAAATCTATCCGGCTCCGTTCGCGCCGGAATATCGCCATACCATGTATTCCTGCTCCAAAACCTTTGTCGGGGCTGCCGTAGGACTTGCCATTGCAGACAACCGCTTGCGTTTGACAGACCGCGTCGCCGCTTTCTTCCCGGAATTTCTTCCTGATTCGGTTTCCGCTAATCTGGCAGACATGACTGTCCGTGACCTGCTTACCATGACGTCGGGTATCACTCCCGACTGGAATATGCGCAACCTCACTTCCGACTGGATACGTACCTTCCTTGCCAAACCGGTGAAAACTCCGGGCAAGAAGTTTGAATATGATTCGATTAGTACCTATATGCTTTCTGCCATTGTGCAGAAGGTGACGGGCATGACCTTGCTGGATTATCTGAAGCAGAAGCTTTTCATCCCGATGCATATCACGGACGTTGCGTGGGAGATAAGCCCCGAAGGCATCAATACCGGTGGCTGGGGACTGCATATCCAGAGCGAGTCGTTGGCAAAATTCGGATTGTTGCTGCTGAACCGGGGTGTTTGGGAAGGCAAGCAGTTGCTTCCGGCTTCCTGGGTGGAGCAGATGATGACCAGACAGATAGGAGATTATGGCTATCAGATGTGGCTTTGCGAATATCCGGGTGCTGTACGTGCTGACGGGGCTTTGGGACAATACATTCTGATTGTTCCGGATAAGAATATGGTAGTGGTCATTACCGAATGTACATTGATAGACGGTCGTCGGCAGCGTCGTCTGGTCTGGAACCGCTTGTTGCCGGAGGTCGGTGACCAGGTATTAGCGCCCGGTAAGGACTACAAGCGCCTGCAGAAGAAACAGCGTTCTTATCAACTGCCGTTAGTGCAAGGAAAGGCTGCTTCCTCCCTTTCACAGAAATACGCAGGCAAGCGCATCCTGCTCGGAGAGAACAAATACGGATGGCAATCCATCGAGCTGCAATTCAAGCAGCAAGAAGTAGTGATGACTGTGGTGGAGAAAGACGGAAAGACATACAGTCTTCCGTTTGGCTATAAGCAATGGTCGAAAGCGGCAATTGATGGCTATCCTCCGTATTCGGTTGCTGCAAAGGGGCGTTTTAAGGGTATAGAAGGCCCTTTCCAGGTGGCAGGCAGTTATGCGTGGGCGTCACCTGATGCTTTGCAACTGAAAGTACATTATGTCAACTGGATAAGCGCTCTTGGGCTTACGCTCTGCTTTGAGGATAACAAGGTACTCCTGACTGTTACGGAGAATTATTCTTCGGGTGAAGGGGTGACTTTCGAAGGTACATTAGCACATTAAAATAATGAATCGTATTTTGCTTACTCTAAAACGGCCTTTTATCTGGCTGTACCGTTTCCGGCACCGTTGCGGCTACGGTGTACATTCTCCTTTTGCCTTTAACCTGATTACGCATGTAATTTACGAAAGTACGGCTTATTATAAATATGAAGAGCTGGCCAAGGCACAGAAGCAACTGGAGCTGGAGAAAGATAAACGTTGGAAGTACGAATCGAAGAAAGTAAAACGCCTTCTGTTCCGTCTGGTAAACTATACCCAGCCGGAGACCATTGTAGATGCCGGTACGCTTGCCGCTTCTGCCCTCTATCTGAAAGCGGGGAAGGAGGGGGCAGATTATACCTCGGCTTCCGACCTTTCCGAGCTCTTTCTGGAGAGTGGCGTTCCCGTTGATTTCCTTTATTTGCACGATTATCGTCATCCCGATTTTGTAGAGGAGGTCTTCCGCATCTGTTCCACCCGTACCAGGGGAAAGTCTGTTTTTGTAATTGAAGGTATCCGTTACACTCCGCAGATGTTTGCCCTCTGGAAACGTATGAAGCAGGACGGGTGGGCGGGTATTACGTTCGACCTTTATGACCTTGGTATCATATTCTTCGATAAAACAAAGATAAAACAAGACTATATTGTCAACTTTTGATTATCTTTAGGCGTTTCAATAGTGATTAGCGGTTAGTGATTAGTGCTTAGCTCCACTTACTGGCTGCTAAACATTAATCCCTAACCCCTAAACATTAATTCCTTATGAAGATATACACCAAAACCGGAGATAAAGGAACCACCTCTCTTGTAGGTGGAACCCGTGTACCTAAAACGCATATCCGCCTTGAGGCATACGGTACGGTGGATGAGCTGAATTCCAATCTGGGTCTTCTCATCACGTACCTGCTTGACGGAAAGGATAAAGATTTTCTGCAGCAAGTGCAAGACAGACTTTTTGCCGTAGGCTCTCATCTGGCCACAGACCGGGAGAAAATGGAGCTGAAAGAAGCCAGTATCATCAGCTCGGAGCAGGTGGAAATGGTGGAACGGGAGATAGACCGTTTGGATACTCTTTTGCCTCCTCTTTCAGCCTTTATTCTTCCCGGCGGAAGTCGCGGTGCGGCAGTCTGCCACGTTTGCCGTACGGTTTGCCGTCGTGCAGAGCGTCGGATTCTTGCTCTGGCCGAACAAGTGGAAATCTCTTCGGAATTACTGGCTTACGTGAACCGTTTGTCTGATTATTTGTTCGTCCTTTCCCGTAAAATGAATCAAGACGACAAAAAAGGTGAAATATTTTGGAATAATAGTTGCAAGTGAAATAAATTGTTATACTTTTGCCGAAAAATAGAAATAGGACTTAATATTCACAATTTTAATACTAGAGACTATGTATTGGACATTGGAATTAGCATCTAAATTGGAAGATGCTCCTTGGCCGGCAACTAAGGATGAATTGATAGATTATGCCATGCGTTCGGGTGCTCCGCTTGAAGTGATTGAGAATCTGCAGGAAATGGAAGATGAAGGCGAGATTTATGAAAGCATAGAAGATATTTGGCCCGATTATCCCAGCAAAGAGGACTTTTTCTTCAATGAGGAGGAATATTGATACGCTTTAAAAGAAAAAACTTACCGGTATGTCTGGTAATATTTTGAAACATAGGGAGAAGTAATTCCAAAACCGATAACTATGGTTGAAGAATTACTTCTTTTCTTTTTAATACCCCCACACTACAATAATAATGAATGTACAAGAAGCAACGACACGCCGGTTACCGGATTTGAAGGGAAGGTATCTGCCTGAAAACTGCCGCGAAACCATAAACACGATTTTAAAGGAGACTTACGGCTACGAACAGTTTCGTAATCTTGAGATTTACGATGACTTGTCCAAGGGAAAAGAGAAACTCTGCATTTCGCAGGGACAGCTGATAGAGAACGTTATACTGGAGGCTGAAAAGGCTTGGAAAAGTGAAACGCAGGTAGACAATATCTTGCTGACTGCCCCTACCGGCTCCGGAAAATCCTTGTTGTTCCAGCTTCCTGCCATCTATCTGGGGAAGGAGTATAATCTGCTTACCATTGTGGTTTCCCCTTTGAAGGCGTTGATTGTAGACCAGGTGGAAAGTCTGCAAGAACTGGGGTATACGCGTGTGGCATACGCCTCGTCCGATTTATCGCCGGAACAGAAGATGGAGGTTTACCGGCAGGTGCGTGAGGGGGAGATTGATTTGTTCTATCTCTCGCCGGAATTGCTTCTCTCTTACGACATCAAGCATTTTGTAGGCGAGCGCCGCATCGGTCTGGTGGTGGTCGATGAGGCGCATACGGTAACGACATGGGGCAAGGAGTTCCGTGTGGACTACTGGTTCTTGGGGCGCTACCTGACTGCTTTGAAACAGACTCTCGGCTATAATTTCCCGTTGTTTGCATTGACTGCTACGGCTGTCTGGAACCCGAAAGGAGGTAATGATATGATATTCGAGACTATTCGTTCCTTGCAGATGGAGCCTTGCGTGCTTTATGTAGGTACAGTGAAGCGCCGGAATATTAGCTTTGACATCCGTCAGATGGAGATGGAGGATGGGGAGACATACGACAAGGCAAAGCAGCGCGTGGTGGCTGCGCGGGGACTTCCTGGACGGACACAAGACATTGCTCTATTATCCTTTTGCGGGTGGCATCGACATGCGCCTGAAGACGTGGGTGAAGCCGGCAGACTGGCGTCTGGTCGCTTCCTATTATGGCAAGAAGGAAAAGGAACAGAAAGCTGCCATTGTGCAGGAATTCAAGGAAGGGACCAAGAAACTGATTGTGGCTACGAAAGCCTTTGGTATGGGAGTGGACATCAGTGATATAGACCGTGTATACCATGTGGCGCCATCCAGTACGTTTGTCGACTATATTCAGGAGATAGGGCGTGCCGCGCGTGATACGGAGATACATGGCATTGCCGCTACCGACTACCATGAACGGGATTTCTATTATATGAAGCGTCTGCATCAGACGGGGAACATTGCCCAGGAACAGCTGGTGCTTATTCTGAGAAAGCTCATGGAAGTGTACCGCATGAAAGGGGAAAAACCGGAAATCATGGTGTCTTTGTCCGATTTCGAGTTTGTGGTGAAACTGCCGCGTACAAAGAACAAGCTGGAGTATGAAGCAGAGTTGGGACAGCTCATCAAGACTGCCTTGCTTTGGCTGGAAGACGATTTGATGCAGCGTTATGGAAGGCATCTGCTTGAAATCAGCCCCAAGAATCTGTTGACCGAAGGATATGTCCAGGACAAGACGGGTGATGTCTTTGCCCGTGAATTCCATAGCTATCTGACAAAGGTAGAAGGGGAGGACGGGGTTTACGTCGCACGTCTGGAAGCGCTTTGGGAAGAGCGTTTCCCGGAGCTTGGCTACAAGGAGTTCAAACAGAAGCTGAATAATGGAACGTTGCGGGAAGGTGCCCGTGCCGTATCCGTAGGCAAGCATGAGGTGCTGTTGAAGGAAGATGCCACCGTCATCCGCGAGCGGATGGACGCCTTGTTCAAGAGCCTGACAACGATGCTGAAAACGGCATTGATAAAGTCGAAAGGACGTTTTGATGAAGAAGAACTGCGGACTGTCTTTGCCGAGCATGGCATGGACGTGCGCTCTGCCAAACGCTTTATCGGTTCCCTGCTGGAGAGCCGCACGGAGGAAGGCCGCAGTGTGAGCTATATCAGCAGCGTGAAAAAGAAGGATTCCAATGAACTCTCTTTTACGGTGACCAAAGGCTTTGATTTGCTTTTGTCGCGCTATCAGAAACTGTTCAGCCAACGTATAGTGGGCAGTAAGGGAGACCGCCTGCTGTTTTATTGCACTCCTTTTTCGGACTTGAATATGCTGCTTAATCTGCTTTCTATGCTCGACTGCCTTTCGTTCAGTGTGGAGGGTGGCGGTACGCCTTGCGTATTTGTCCGTTTCAATGACCCCGAAACTCTGCAGGAACTTGCGCTTGGCGATGATTATCGCAATCTGATTCTGGATACCAACGAGCAGATATTCCAGGAGCAGATTGACTTGTTCTCTTTCTTCTTCGGAACAGATAAGCTGACGGATGAACAGCGCTGGGACTTTATAGAGGATTATTTTACGGGAATGGGAGTGGACGACTTGAAAAAGAAGTTTGTGTCCTTGTAGCACTAATTCGTTGAACAGCCTTTCCAGAGTTACAGTTCATCTTTGCTTTTACTGTAAAGATTGTGAGTAATTAGTCTAAGTGCTCCTGCAGAAACCGTTGCAGGATGCGTGTATGGTTGTATATCGGTGCTTTGGAAGCATATAGTAAGGTTATGGTATGGTGGTGTTTTATGGTGTCAATGAACCTAAGGGCGGCTTCCGAATTTTCCAGTTCCTTGCGATACATGGCTGCAAACCCCTCCCAGTGTTCCGCTTGGTCTTCGTGAAACCATTTTCTTAATTCAGGTGAAGGGGTAATATCCTTTTCCCAGACATCGTATTTCAGATGTTCCTTTTTTATGCCGCGAGGCCACAGCCGGTCCACCAATACACGGTAGCCGTCTGTTGCATCGGGTTCTTCATATACCCGTTTGATTCTGATTTGTGTCATGGCTGTTCTCTTAATTTTGCTTCCATTTTGATGGAGCGTGGGAAAACGATATTATTTTCCAGATGGATGTGCTGGTGCAAGGCCTCTTCAAATGCTTTAAGCTGTTGGAGTACGAGGCGGTAACTGTTGCAGGCATCTTCTGGAGCTGTATAGCCGTTGGTCAGATGCTCTATGTGGCGATAGCGTTCTCCTTCAATGTCATGTTCTGCCATCATGACGGATATGGGAGCTTCGATGCTTCCACAGTGGAATTCGGGCAGTGGAGTATTTTCCAGCTTTGCCTTTACCATCTCATAGATGTAGGGAAACAGTACCAGTTCCTCTTTGTCGAGATGGGCATTGAGGTCGGAGAGGGAATCATGAAAGAGAGCCTGCACATTGTAGAGTGACGGATGTTTTTCACCGTGTACGCGACATATTTTATCCAGCAGTTCTTCAATCTCGGGACCTTGTGTGCGGATATTACGGTGGTGGATTTTGAGAATATAGTCCACCAATAAGTCCAGAGGCCAACTCTTGAAATCAATATTTTCGGAGGTTGTCGGAGCCAGATGCTCTATTTCTTCTATCACCTTCTCCATATCGGCTCCGGCAGTTTTACTGGCTTCGGGAAGCAGTGCGGAACCATGGCAGCAGAAATCAATGCCATATTTATCAAATATCCCGGCATTGTTGAAGTTGTCGGCTACGATTTCGCCGACTGTCATACGTTTATAATCCTTCATATGTTATCTTGTTTTTGTTTTCCACAACATTGTGGAAACCTGCTATATATACAATTATATGGCAGATAATGTTTGAAGGGTTATGATTATTTGAGTTTTCTTGCCCGGTTCTTTCATTTAAAGGAATTGGAGGAGTTATCACTTCGCTCCGCTCCGTCAGGAGTTGAAGAAGTTAAAGCCGATACTTCTGTGAATACATACGCACGAGTATTGGCTTTAACTCCTAAGCCGACTTGTCGGCTGATAACTCCTTTAAATGAAAGATTCGTGGTTTCCTTGTCTATCCTTCTACTTTTTGGAATGCCAGCCGTTCGTCTCCATTGGCCAGAAGGATGATGCCGCAATATTTGAATCCGTGCTTCTTCAGTATGTATTGCAGGATATGATTGTCCCGGTGGGTATCTGCACGTAGGTTGGGTATTTGTTCGTAGCACCATTGCAGGCAGGCATTGGCCACTCCTTTGCTGTGTTCTGTACTTGCCAGCCGGTGAATGACGCCGTAAGGAAGCGTATCTTCCACCCATTTTCCTTCATAGATATGCGTATATGTGGGGTCGTTTCCACGGATAAAGGCGAAGGTTCCGATAATTTCTTCGGTATCGTCGGTGCACACATAGCTGTTTCCTTGTTCGATGTCTGCTATGACGATTTCCCTGGAAGGGTAGTTGCCTCTCCACTGCAGCATATTTCCGTCTTTCCGCATGATGTGCTTCGCTTGTTCAAAGATGTCCATAAGGATTGCAATGTCTGTGGGTTGCGTCTTTCTGATTTTTATCATAGCTTTTTATTTTATCTGTGTGGTATCTTTCTTTGATTCAGGTTGCAAAGGTAATGCGTTTTGTGATTCATTGTTCTCGTAAATGAACAAATGCTAACATACGTTGTTTCTTTAGGAAGAATTTGCATATATTTGTCCCGTAATATTAAACACAATTGATTATGAAAAAGATTTTTAGTGCTTTCGTGATAGCTGTATGCTGTATGTTTATGGCTATGCCTGCCCAGGCCCAACTATTGAAGTGGGGTGTTAAGGGTGGTGTGAATATGACGAAAATAGATTGGGATGGCGGATATAAGGGAAACAAGGATAATTCTACCGGTTTCTTTATTGGTCCGATGGCTGAGTTTACCATTCCCATTGTAGGCTTGGGTGTTGATGGTGCTTTGCTGTTCTCTCAGCGCGGCAAGGACGAGGTGAAGCAAACAGGACTGGAAGTACCCGTAAATCTGAAATATACCATTGGCTTGGGTAGCTTGTTGGGTATTTATGTGGCAGCCGGTCCTGATTTCTTCTTCGACTTCAAGAAGAAGGATTACGTAGACCGCAAGAAGGCTCAAGTGGCACTTAATCTGGGTGCCGGTGTGAAGCTGCTGAAGCATCTCCAGGTTGGCGTGACCTATCAGCTCCCGATGGGCGACTCATTTACGTGGAAGAATGCGGGTGATGCCATCGGTGCCAAGAATAAGACTTGGCAGGTGTCTGCGGCGTATCTCTTCTAAATGTAGTAAAACGATTTGTGGAATATAAAGAAAGGCTCTCCTACAAAAAGGAGGGCCTTTCTTGTGTTTTTGATTACTTTTCTACAATTACATCTACTGGGGCAGGTGCATCATCATGGAGTGGGGTAGCAGCTTCGCGACTAGGCTGTCTACCGTCTTTGATGGCGAGTACCCATTCCCCATTTGCTTTTATGGGGTTGAACATGAACCCCATACTACTACCTGGAGTGTCAGAATCTGAACGTGGCGTAAATTCTATTTTGTACTTCACGTCATTATTTCCTTGTGTAGAGAAGCTGAGGTAATCCAATCGATAACGAATTACCGGGAAACGCTGGAAACGTTTGGTCAGTGCTTCCCGTTGTTGTATCGTTAAGGGTTTGGCTATACCAGCGTCATCAATGGAGTAAAGCATATCAAGAGCCTTGTCAGTCTCTTTAGCTTTTAGAAGATCCATACACTGTGTACATAATGTAAGAACAGCGCTTGAGTCTGCAGCAGTCAAAGTGGCTACAAACTCATCTTCTGCCTCTTTCTGTGTCTTCATCTTCTCTTCGTGTCCTTTTGTTGAACATGCTCCGAGTAGAAAGCTTGCTGAGAGAAGAAGCATAAAAAGGATTTGTTTATTGTTCATTGTTGATATATTTATTAATCGTGCATTGTTAAATAAAAAGGTGCGTCACCTTATTATGACGCACCTTTATTATATTACCGCATTTTAGGATGCGATGAGTTCTTTACAAGATTATCTGTTGGCGATAGTACCCTTAACAGCAATGGCAACTGCAGCTTCTACTTCACCCCATGCATAGGTTACTTTGACAGGAACCATAATGGTAAAGTCTTGAGTATTACCTAAATTATTCTGGTAGTTCAATACTACTTCATTGAGCTTGTTGATGTCGGTTACATCAATCTTATTTTCTTCGATTGGCGTACCATCTTCTGCTTTGGTAAGAGTTGTCAGCTTAATAACCTCCTTGTTAATAGGCATCTGCGTACCAACATTATTGACGTCACAAGTCGCATTATCTAGATCCAAAACAATCTGCTTGATTCCATAGTATTTGTACAAGTTAACGTTGTTTTCCTTAGCAGCTTCATATTTTTTGTTTTCACTGTTGTATACTATAACTGCTTTATCACGCCAGTCATTTGCTTTGAATAAGTTACCGAGGAGTACGGAAGAACCGTTAGCTTCTGCATCTTGGAATTCAGCCTTGTCATTACTTTCAATATCAAGCGGGCGTAAGAAACGAGCGTTGAAGTTATAAGCAGGAGCTAACTTAAGATTGCAATCACCATAAGTTGCTGAGACTTCAATAATGGCAAACTGTTGGTTAGGCTTCAATTCATTGTGGCCGAAGAGATTTAAGAATTCCTTGGCTTCAGCGTCAGCTTTGTTGTACTTAATTGTTGTACCCTCAATTGTAGCTATAAGTTTAGCTTCAGCTTCTTTTGCTCCCCAAAGTAACTGTGTACCATCAGCATTGATGAACAATTTTTTATCACCAATAGTGACATCTTTATTCTTTGCAGAGAATGTATACTTATATTTGATACCTAAGTCACCCCAGATTTCTTCGTAAACAGCTTTTGATGCATCTGATGCAAAGAATTCGATACCAGCTTTCTCTACATCTTTTCCATTTTCTTTCACCATATGATAGAAGTAGTCTTCCAAATTCTTGTTGTATGCCATTACATCACCACTAGTTGCCGGAGCAGGAACATTGGTACGTACAGTATCTCTATCAGCCAAAGCTGTTTCTTTTGGATACCAGTAAGCATCACGCTTGTTTCCGTAACCGGAAGTAGTCGGCATTTCTGCAACAGTTACCTTGATACCAATGTATACAGAGTAGTTTACATCAGATTTGGATTGATACTTAGCATAGAGAGTCAAAGTGCGATCCTTGTAATCAGCAATAACCTTATCCATTTGAGTCTTAGTTGCAGTCCAAGTCAGGATGGGGTTTGTACTTGTTGCATCGTCTTCCTCATTCTCAGCGAGACTTCCATATATATTGTTAACTACTTCTTTAAGACCACCCTTGCCGTCTGAGATATAAGTTTTTCCAGTAGTGAAACCGAATCCTCTGGTAAATTCATCTTTTGTAAGATTCAATTCTTCCAGTACCTTACCAGACATATCTGCCCATGTTATACCTTGTTCAAAGCCATTGCACAGATATGGTTGTTGAGGTTCACTCTTATCAATAACAATAGCCTTAAATCCGATTTGAGCTGAAATTTCCAGTCTGATATAACCGGCTAGCACTACAGCGTTATTGTTGTTTGTATCAACCAACTTAACCAATACAATAGGACGACGACCTACAGCAGATCTACCAGTTGCATCAGTGTTGCCTTTGGCAATTTCAACTGTTTCGCCCTTATCGTTTACATAGCAAGGGGTAAATGTTCCGTCCTCAGTCAACTTAGAGTATGCATTTTCTTCAGTTTTGCTTTTGCCACTTGTATAGTGTACCGGTTCATATTGGAACTTCAAACCATACTTGGATACAGCATCGGCATACTTCAAAACTTTGTGTGTTTCAGTACCTTCTGGGCTCTCCAGATATTTCTCAATGTAATGGATGTTCAAGTAATCGTTTAACTCAATAGCACCACCATTGTAGAGTACTGGAATTGTAGCAAGGTTCTTAATTGCATCTTCAGCAGTCTTATACAGCTCTTCCTTACATGATTCTACTTTCGTTGTATAATTATTGTAAGCAATTCCTTTCAAGTTTTGAACAACTGGCATGATTGCAGCGTAGTCAGAGGTTACAGTACCTTCTTCGTTAGCTAATGTACCTTCAATGGCAGCAATGGAGATATAATTCGGGGCTTCCTCATTTTTGCCAGGATAGCTCAAGTTGTTCTTTTCCAAATCAGTCTTTGAAAGCTGATAATTTACAGCCAATTGGCCATCAATTTTTTCTGCATTCAAGAAGTTGGGAATTACTACTGCAGGAGTGGCAGCTTTGGTTGTTATATATTCAGGAGTAGCACCCAGGAACTTCCAAGTTACATCGTTGATTTTTGCATTCAACGGATTCAAATGATAGTTCACTGTAGCAATTGGGTTCAACCAGTAATTTACAGGTTTTGCAGGAACTTCCCATGAAATCTTGTTATCCTTTAAAATTGTATATTTAGCATTGTATGCATCCTTATCGCCGGAAATTGCAGCTGTATTTTTTTTAGCATCTACATATTGACCTGGTACATAAGGATATTTAGTAGCTTCAACACCGTCTTCGTATAAATCAGGGATGAATACTAATGATCTCAACTTAGTAGATAAAGAAATAGTCTTTTCAACTAATTTTCCATTTTCATCCTTCATGTTACCAAGAGTCAGAGTCTGGTCTTCTGTATTCCAAACAGCAGAAAGAGTCCCTTCCGGTAACCATTTTGTTGTTTGTACTTCATACAAAGGATCTTTACCCTTCTCTTCTGTTACTTTCACCCAGTAGCCAGCTTCTGCTTGGCCATGCAACTTGCCAGTTTCTTCAGTACCTGGGTAGTAATAGATGGTTTTAGCATCTTGACCAGCGCTACCGTTACCCGGTTCACCTTTTTCACCGCGTGCAGGGAACTCTGTTTGTACATTGTCTTTAGCCCACCAATAGTCACCGTTAGCGTCTTTTACAATACTCCAGACGGGAGCGTTTGTGCCGTTCTTGATAGGATAAGATTCGCCATTGCTTAATTTGATGACAATGCCATCTTCTGTTTTGTCAACGCCGGTAATGACCGATCCAGCGTCAATCTTAGCTTGAAGGTCACTTACCAGCTTTTCTACTGCTGATACGCGGTTGTCCAAGCTTTCGATGTCGTCATCATAGTCCTTACAAG
>ENA-OOSX01000248-OOSX01000248.1-human-gut-metagenome-genome-assembly--contig:-NODE-248-length-34031-cov-6.156257_pt1 | contig 34031 bp, 37 predicted proteins | sample MGYA00241315_ERZ501225 | MGnify/ENA primary metagenome ERZ501225 (study PRJEB25962, sample SAMEA2042496) | human gut metagenome | biome: human gut; feature: human-associated habitat; material: faeces... | reverse complement strand
CTTCCGTGGCCGGCCTCTTCAAGTCGGCGAGCGGTATGAGGTTCTGCCACATCCCGTCCTCGTAACGCCACTGTATGTAATCGGCGGTGACCTGCAAGACGATCTGTTTCCCGTCAACGCCCCTCAACAAGGATATGGCCACACGTACGAGATCGTAGGCCGATCCGGATTGCCTGAACACCGGCAAGGACGATATACCTTGCAGGCTATCGGCCTCCTCGTACTGTCCCGGGTCCTTAGACGTGGTCAGCAACAGGCCGTTGACCGCCGACGCTATCTTCTGGATGTCCTCGGGGGTTACCTCGGTGCCCGATGATAGGATGATGCTTTCCATATTACTCCACCGCTTGACTGTTCAACATCTCGTAAGTGTCGTTAAAGAATTGAGTGGCGATGGCCACCGCATCCTCCTTGCTCGTTATCACGCCGGGCTTGTCCACCGACATGAAGAATTGCCCGTTACGCTCGTAGACCAGAGATCCCACACGTACCCCGTCCCTGATAAAAGAGCCTGTTATCCGGTCTATCCGCTCATCGGTCTTGACCGAGGCGGAATACTGTATCTTGATACCGGCCACGTCCGAGTCGCCGTTTATTGTCCTTGTGTCGCTCGTTATCTCCATGGTATCATACGTTTAAAAGTTCAAAGATCTGACCGAAAGCTCCGGCGGTCAATGTCTTGTTACAACATTTCTTTATCAATAGGGACTCCTTGTCGCTAATGTCCATATCGCCATCGGCGGCGTTGATCCTTGTCATTAGCTTGTAGGACTCATATTTCTCGTCCTCGTTCATCTCATCGCCGGAAGAGTAAAGCCTAGCGCATACGATATCCTTGATGATCTGAACTTTTCCGAACTCGTCCTTCATGTCTTCCCCCTTAAAGGTCTTTAGGGGTTTGTTGAAATTTACTTTCATGATTTACTGTATTTTAGTTGTTAATAATTATTCTATATATAAAAGTCCCGTAGCGGAATCCCATTTGACATTATATCTAGTCCCTGATGTGGATTCAGTGTTTACTTGTGTTACCGAAGGCATAAGATCCATACGTAAAACGGTACGCCATATTCCTGGCGAGTCGTTTGAGAACTTCTTGGTCCCAAGCTGTATCTCTCTTATCCCATGCTCGCAATACAAAAAATTCATGAACCCACTATCATTTCTGGTAGACTCACATTCTAATTTTACCATATTAGAATCGTCTGCGTTAGTGACCGCTACTTTTATGGCGGTTCTCGGGACTTCGACCATAGTTCTTATCGCCAGTGATTTTTTGATGAACAAGGACGCTGTCCCCGCATCATTCGTTGTCCTATAATTATATCCTACGCTCAGTTTATACGTTGACTCATTGCTATCAGATATCCCGATCTCACATCTGCTTGAGTCCATGTACATCTTATAACTCCCGTAATATTCATTATTCGCTGTTCCATAAAGCTGATTATTGTTAATCGTAAATCCTCCAATTGTACCCCTTACTGCGTCCAAACTGGTTGCGTATAGATTATCTACGTCGATCATAGATGTCTTGATATATCCATTAACTATCACAGTGGCAGAAGTTAAGGCCTTTATTATGCTAGCCTCCTTACTCCATGCAGGAAGATTGTTAATAGCTTCTTGCGCTGATCCGGCTGTAGTTACGGCTTTAGCGGCATTTGATATGGCCGTAGCTGCGTCTTGAATAGCCTTGGAAGCGTTTGAATATGCTGTACTGGCAGTCGATTCGGCAGACGAAGCCTTACTCCATGCGCTAGAAGCGTCAGACAAGGCTTCGTTAGCTTTCGATAGAGCCGAACTAGCATTACTGCTAGCGTTATTGATCGTATTTTTGACATCCGTATTGAACATATTGAATGTCACCGCCCCTACAAGATTGATCCTCTCCGCCTTGATCGTGGTGGTGGTTGCCGTCTGGTTGATATACGATATGATATTATCGCCGTTCTCCAAGCTCTTGGCGGCGAACAACGTATTTCCCTGCGTAGTGTTGATCCATCCCGCCGTGTCTATCTCATTCCTTATATTATCCACCCTCGTTGATATGGCCGATATTTGCCCTGCGGTGATATTCAATTGAGAATCATACTTGGTATACACCTTACCTGTTTCCTCATCCACATAATCCTTCGTTGCCGCCAGCTTGATAGACTCTTCTGTTTGCTCTATCCTTGTCTCCAACCTGATAATGGCATCCGCCAAGTTATCGATAAACAAGGAAACACCATAAATCAGTATTTCCCCATCGAAAGATATACGGAAATCGCCACGTTCGTCCCATTTCCCCGCTTTCGAAAGCTTACGATACGAGGATGATGGTTCCAAGGACATGGAGACATAAAGGCTTGATCCCTCGAAACCTGCGGTCAATATCCCCGCCTTAACAACCCGGTAATGTAATGAGAAGGAATAGTCATACTCGGTCGCCTCGGTCTCATGTGACGGTATGTTTATAACGTCATTCCGCTGGAGGATATACGAGTCACTGATACGTAAGACATTTCTGTTGCCGTCTTGATAAATATCTGAAACTCCCCTCTTCTCTGACAGGAAAGAATCATTGGCGTAAATAAACGATCCGTCATGTCCCCAAAAACTTATTGAGTTCTCTGTCACCCAATAGTCCGTATTTTGGGAGAATGAGCTATTTTTCAATATATTGCCCGGCTCTAAGGATATATCGTTCCTGATGCCTTCGATTGAACTCTCGAATTTCCCGTTCATTATGGAAAATTCCTGCTCGATCGTATTACCTGTATCAAGGATGTAGGTCGAATTTTCAAAGTAAGCCCCGTTACCGTAAATCCCCCAAACACCGGTCAAATCTATACCGCTCTTGGTCCTTATCCCCGAAAGATTGCCGACACGTGCCTTGGTAGCATTATCGGGATCGGTCTTCATTCCATACACGACATCCATATACGGAGCTCCCACCTCGTCAATCGTAGTGATCTTGACAATACCCTTTCTGGTAGAATCGGCCACGCTATCTACACGGGTCAATACATCGCCTTGCGCAATGTCGGCTTTATCACCGGCAAAGTTGACAAACGTAATCCAGTCTAAACGATTTTCGCCGTCCGACAAATTACCGATGCCGACTTGATCAACCCGAAGTTCGTATTGCTTGATGATATTGTAATCATTCTCCACAGTCGGCATTCCCCCGAAACGCTGGACCATCAAGATATCCCCCGAACGGAACGGATTGTAGAGTAAGCCATTCCCCGTGTCCAAGTAAATCCTTCCAGTGGCATGGTCATAATACTCCACCTTCATCATCCCGGAGAATATCACGTTGTCATTTTCCCCACGAAGCTGAGAGACAATGAACTCATAGACCCTGAGACTGCCTCTAACATTTATATCGTCTATCTCTAGACGATATTTCTGCTCCTCTACACCTGCCGAGTTAACCCGTTTGTATGGCGCAATATCCCAGCCGAAGCCATTGGGGAAGCCCGATATAAACGTATGGGACCCCACTCGTTTCTTGAATAAAACATTCCCACGGAACCATGACTCATCAAATATGGCACGACCGTCGGCCTTGATCTCCCATCCCTTGCCGTCCATGCCGTCGAGGAAGATGGAGGAGCCTATCTTCTTGTCGAAGATGATCTCACCATGAGCCGTGTCATTGACATCCTTCCTTAAATATTTCTTATTAAGTTCTTCGGGCGATAATCCTCCCCCAATGACATATCCACCCTTAGAAACGGATCCTTCATTCCGAACGTTGTCAATGGCATCCCAAATCTTATCAATCGTACTAGCGATAGGTTTATCGCTAAGGGATATCTCATAAACCGGGATATCCTCACCTTCTTTTATGGATAAGCTCTGGATAATAATGCTATAATCTGTTCCAAAATCAGCGTCATACAACGGAAGCCTCATGCCTTCCCTGATCAAATCATGTAGATTCCCGTTTCGAGCCATGTATATCTCATCCACCCCTATATCGTAAGTATAGGTCACATGATCATGATCGGCCAGATAGGAAGTAGCCGCATTTAATAGCTTATCTTCCGCATATTCCACATACTTATCTGGCATATTGATGTTCAGCAAGATAAAACGATCTCCCGTTGATAGATTCTGTCCGGCATTAGGGACTTGGAAGTTGTCTCTCGTGGATTTGTTAAGCGTTATCTCATAGTTACCGTTCTCCAATTGAATCACTTCCACAATCTCGAACTCGTAACCGATCAAACTTCCGCTTCGCATTGATATCGTCGCCGTCTCAGAGGTTAAGTAATCTTTGATATTGAATCCGATGTTCTTGATCGTCACCTTGAAAGAACCCGACGTCTCTGTTTCTTCCGTTATTTGCTCAGCGGAGACAAGCTCATCTATTCGTCCTATACCGGGTAACTCCACACCCGCTATAGAAGGATAGATATCCTCAAATAATTGGGTGTATTCCCTTACCCCATAAGCGGAGATATTTTTCGATTCAATATAGCTCTTGCCTGTCTCCAGATAACCGGGTAACATCAAGTTCTTCTTGCCAGAGAAATCTGATTCTCGCTTATTGTAATCGGAAGGTATATTGCGTTCGCCTCCATAAGCATACAACCTAGTGACAATCGCCTCGTCAGCATTGACATTCCTAGTTATCTGGTATAAACCGTTATCCTTACCGTAATAAAAAGTATGATTCAAGGAATCCTCCGGGTATCCGATCCTCACCCTTCTCTTGGTAACGAGAAAATTTAGCCCAAACTCCTTATTGATCATCACGAGGGCGTTCCAGCAAGAGGTATTGTCTATCTGTATTTCTGCTTCCTCGGTCTCAACGCCCTCATAGACATCAATAGTCCATCCCGGATAATCACGGTTCATGTTCGCCTGTATCCTCTCGGCAAAGGTCTTGACGGTACCTACAAATGAGAAAGACGGACTAGGCTGGTAATGATAATCATTGCCATACGGGACATAATCCAATAACTGACAATTTTGTAACTCTACATCTACCGTATTGAATACTAAATCATACTCAAAGGCATCTTGAGCACTGCCAGAAGAAGCGCTCTTCGTTTGGGAAGGGGTATAATATAAATAGAAAACCTCTCCCCTATAAGTCAAATAGTCGCCTATAGCGAAATTTATCACGACTGGGGATTCGAACGAACAGGATATTGTCCTTTCGCCCATAAACGATCCGTTATACTCTAGTTCCTTGATCGTACAACGTTTTATTTCACCTGTCTTATCGTAAACAATCCACCCCATACTACCTAATGATAAATTGCTCCTCCGGTTTGGTCACCCGAAATTTCATCTTAAACTCAGCGACATCCCCCAACCTTACATCGCTCGTAAAATCAAAATCGCTGAACCCTTTAAAGTAAGCCCCCTTACATCCCGTATATGAGTACGGGGAGTATATATTGAGTTCAGATCCATTGGTTGTCAGATATTTGAATAGGGATTCCTGCTTGGATGGAAAAGAACCTCGTGCTCCTTTATACACCATGGATATCTCAACATCATAAGCTCGAAGCTTAACCACGTCTGGGAAATAAACGTCCTCTCCATCCTCGTCCTTCCAGTCACGGGAAGGCAACTCCTTTGTCTCAAGAGGGACGAATAATGGCACGCTTTTGGTCTTGACACCAAAGTCTGCGTATAGATCTTTCGTTTCCGATCCATTCGCCTTTTGAAATATCAGTGTATCCCTATCTGTTCCCATGACAAAAAAAAGAGCCTACAACAGGATGGGCTTAACCATCATGTCATAGGCTCTCTCTGAAGCTCTTGTTTTTTTATTATGAAAGCAAATATAGATAATATTTATATCACAACAAAACAATATAGATAATATCTATACAATAGAGTGATCTTTTAATCTTTGTCTCTCGATCACCCTCAAGAAATCCCTCACGCAAGACACGGCCCTCATCTTATCCATGATGTCCCTGTCCTCGGAGCAACCCTCGCAACTCAACTGGATGAGCGTATCTATCATATCGCCCATGTCCTCGGAGAACAGGCAACCAGACATGTCCTTTATCTCTTTCATCATTTCCGGGGTGATGCTCAATCCTCCGATCACCAACTCCGAAGCCTCACTAATCTTGATCTCGTTCTCGCCGGCTCTCACGACGATGTCCTTAATTAAATCTTCCATATTCATCTAGTTTTAAATCATTTTGCATTCATTATCAAGTCACATAAAGTCAAAGTCTTGGCTGTACGTCCTTACGCCGTACCTCTAAATAATTAATATATATTCAGTTATAATTTTGAGCAGCTAACGAATAAAGCAATAATGGAGACTATAAAAGCAAGCAAGGCTATAATTACGCTTATTGCTTTCCAAGGAATCGGATTACGCAAATTAGGATTTTCTGCTAAATACAGTCTACCGTAAACAGATACTTTGGCAGTCCAAACTATATTACCTCCTCTTACAAAAGAAGCATCAACAAGCCCCTTTCTCTTAAGAGAGTGAACACAAGCATTGAACACATGTAACGGATACATGGATGGGCAATTAGCTCCACATGATCTCACAATCCTTAGTACCTCCTTTTCTTGTTTAGACAAATTGATCCGTTCCATAACCTATTCGTTTTCTGCGAATTTACGAATATATTTTTGATTCCTGCAACTGTACTCTATTCTATAGCCGCAATCTTCCCGTCAGACGGATTTCCTCCGAACAAATGGTTGATGTAAGCCAGTCCTTTTTGCGTAACAAGAATCTTCGTGACAACAAAACCCGGATGGCTGTTACGCTCGATGAATTTTTCCTTCATCTCGAAATACCCGGCATTGACAAACCGCTGCTTAGGCTCGTTCCGGTTAGAGAAGAACACGCCGACCTGTCTTAGCTTTTGGAATAGAGTATTGCGCCCAAATCCCAACTTTAGGATTTTTGCGGCCATCCCGATATCAACTTTGTCGTCGGTGGTGAAGGCGGCATCCGCAAAGTCGGCTTTGGGTTGGAGTTTTGCGATTTTGGCATCCTTTTGTTTGTTTTCGACCTCAAGCTGTTTCAGCCGTTCTTCTCGTTTTTCAAGGGTGGCCTGTGCGATAGTAAGAGCACGAGCCATGATTTCCTCTGGGGTATCGTCAGTTTTGGTAGCGATGTAGCCGCCGGTTTCTAATACAGAGGGAATGACTTCATCAAAAATCCAGCTTTCTACTTTTTCGGCTTGTGGCAGCTCTGAACTGGCAACAAGACGGATTACATTACCTTTTGTTATGAATTTGGCCTTCTGATTTCGACCCATTGTATCTATGAGGTCGCAAAACACGACCCCATCTGATTTACAATGTCTTATTACGGCATCTTTAGGATTTGCGTATCCTAAACATTTCGCAACATCTGTTGCGGCAAATAGAACTTGGGCATTGACAACAATAGTTCTTACTTGTCCAAAGATAGGAGACTTGAATAATTTTAATTCTTTCATAACGATTAATTTTAGACAATAAAAAAACTGCGCTACGTGTTGTCTAAGCCTTAATCGCAAAGCTCCGTGGGTATTTCTACTCCACGACACGGCGCAGTTATATCATTATATAACAATATATTATATATGTATAGGCACAAAAAACGCTGACATAAGCCAGCGGTAACATACCGCGATTAAAATTTAGACATTGCAAAAATAAGAACTAATAGTTAAAGCACAAAGATTTTGGACATTTTTTTTGAGCACAAAACAAATTAACATACATTTGTAACATCATTTAATTACATAAAAAGATGAGGCATATTTGTATTATAAAAAAATCAACTATATATTCATTAATAACATTTGTCATATTATGTGCAAATTATTCTTGTAATTCAAAACAAACTAAAATTGAAACATTCTCTTATTTACAAGAAAGAGACTCTATTAAGGATATTGTTCAAAATAAAAGAGATAGTATTAGACAAATTGAAGGGGATAGAGTTATAGGGAATATATACTGGAATATGTCATACAAAGATTTTTTAGTATCTTTTGAAGATTTTTCTAAAAATCACAAAGATATAGCATCTTTTAAAGTAAGACATAGTTATCATCCTGCAGATATCATACATATAGAAGAAACTCCTTTAAAAGAAATTCCTATATCAATTAATACTGCAACATTTTATAGAGATTCACTTATTCTTTTATCTTTATGGCATAATGAGCCGATAAAAAACTTTGAAAAAGAGCCGTATCTTTTAGAGAAAATACTAAGTGATGTTATTAATTTATATTCAGATAAATATGGGAGCCCTGATTTTTGCAGAAAAGATATAAAATGGAGTTTATTAGATAGATATATAGATTTGAGGGGAACGAAAGTACATCATATAGCAGAATGGGATATACCTTATAAATGCATCGATTTATTTGTAATTACTGAAAATGGTTTTAACGCATGTCCAGTTCTTCATTTTTATTATAAGTCAAAAATAGACAGCATTAATAAAGTTATTAACAAACGAATAATTTCCATTGAAACAAAAAAAAGATATAAAGAAATGATCCAAGATAGTATTAATAAAGATAGAGCAAAATCAATTATATAAACCAATCTAAGGAGAACTTATCTTATCTACTTAGTGAATTAACGTCGAAACCTGCATACTATCATTCTGCTGCTATTGATTGGTGATGTTGTTAAGCATAAAATGCAAGCTCCGCTCGCAAAGGTGAATTATATATGTTAAACACCATAAACATACGAATAATCCCTGAAACGACAAAGAAAACCCGCAAAATATTTGTTTTCTGCATATAATACATTACTTTTGCGATACAATATAATACAGGAGCAATATGGAAGCAGTAATAAGAAAACAAACATCGTTCCGTTTACGTGAGGACTTGTTGCAAATCTTGCAGGAACAAGCCAAGAAAGCGAACAGGAGCCTGAATAATTTCGTAGAGAGTACCTTGATGGACGCTGTATACTCCGAGCCAAACGAGGAAACGATAGCGGCGATAGAAGAGGCTCGTTCTGGAAAGTATGCCGGGACGATAGACGCAAGCAGTTTTGAAGCCTTCATGAAATCATTGAACGAGATAGAATGAAAACAATCCATTACAGTACGAAGGCAAAGAAAGACTTGAAGAAGTACCGCAGCAACATCAAGCTGATGGAAGCTTTGTTTGAAGTCTTGGACAAACTAAAGAATGGGGAATCCATACCAAGCAAGTACAAGCCCCATGAGTTGATAGGCAATTACAAGGACTGCATGGAATGCCATGTCGGTAACGACTTTCTTCTGATTTGGATAGACGCAGTGTCAGACATCGTGGAGATTGTCAGGATTGGAAGCCATTCCGAGTTGTTCGGCAAAAAGAAATGATTTGCCCCCCCTAATATAGAGGCTATACTTACTTTGTCATGTAAGATATACTTCAAGTGGCATAGGAGATATACTGCGTTGTCAAGGTAAGTAGTATTTAAATTAAGAAATATGTTATCGAACATGTAAGTTTACCCTTCCCCTATTTGCTTATATTAACAAACAAAACTACATTTGCAACAATTTACTAATCATTAAAAACGTTTTTAAAATGAAGAAGTTCTTATTTATTATGGCGATAATGTTGCCTATTTGGGTTTCAATAAGTTGCTCAGAAGAAAACAAGGCTCATCTACATATAATGTAAGCGAACAACAGAAAAAAGATCTTGACGCAATAGATGAGTATATGAAAAGCCATCCAGATTTTTAATAAGGTATTAAAAAACAATTAATTAAAAAATATAAATATCATGAAATTAGTATTTTTAGGAAATTTTAGTCTTTTTGATTTGGTTATTATTGTTATATGTGTATTAAACATTATCTTATTCTTTAAGATATGGGGCATGACTAACAATGTATCTTTGATCGTAGAATTGTTAAAGCAACAAATGAAATCGAAAGAGTCCAATGTTAATAGAAGCGATAAAGACATAAATATCGGAGATTTAATAGTTGTACTATCAAATGAAAAACAGTTACGTGTTAAAGATATAAAGGATGGCAAATATATTTGTGGAGATTCCAGAAATGAATCCGCTGATGTATATAAAAGAGAAGAAATAGAGTTGTTTGATAAGTATTGGAAGAAATAAAATTTTCTTACTCTGGCAGTATACCAATGAAAGCAAGAGATAAGAATCCTCCTGCCATATGTATCGTAAGACTGGCCATCCGGACTTACGATACTTGAACCATCTGCAAATATCAAAACGATAAAAATCGACAGAATCAAATCCTGCTACTCTGCCTGTAACGGTTCAAGGGCAGAAATCCACGATATATAGATAAAATCTATAACCATATTTAATATTATAGATTTTATCTATACAAAAGACTCTAAGAGTTCAATATATCTCCTCCCCGTTAAATACTTGTCCTCGGCTCAACTTTTTACGAATGACTCTAACCGGATCACATGGGGCATCAATAGAACTATCGTCATAGGCGTAAACCGTGCACGTCCCTTTATTGGATAAGACAGACAATACGGATCGGTCATAGCATTCCACGCTCACGTAAGAATGAAAGCCACATTTTATATTAAGGCTTATATCATTGAAACAGTATAATTTAACCGTAGCCCAATCTCTTATATTAATCACCCCGGAAGAATCCCCCATCACGAACACGGACTCTTCCGACCCTAGCTCTATATTGATCTGCCTGTCCAGATAAATGCGATTGTCTTCCAGCTTTTTCAGATCCGGCTCAGAAGAGAAATAACGTCTTACGATCTCCAACGCCGGAGTGGAGTGCTCCATGAGATATTCCGGCCATCGCTTCCAGACCTTGATGATCATATCAACATCCTTATTGCTTCTTCCCCACAATCTCCTGCCACTGGAACAAACCCCTAAATCGGCTAACTCGCTAAATAATTTATTTGTATCCATGATTATATATTATTGAATTCTTACAGCTTTCCCGCCCTTTCCTTGTACGATCACGCTTGATAAAGCGTTTTGTATTACGGTTGAGCTCTTCTGTATCTCAATCGCCGCGTCAGCGTTTGCCTTTGTGTTCGCAGCGATAGCGTTTAGTTGTTGCAACTGCGCTTGCGCCGTAACACTCATCGTAGGCAACAGAGTCCCCGCTATATTCTCCAGCAAGTCACGCTTTACGCTCACGTCATGACGGATAGCGTTCAGATAGCTACCTAATAAATTAGCCGTGTCCTCTGTCACTCCTTGGATACTTGCCGAAAGACCTTTCTTATTACTCTCTCCAGTCGTATCAGTAAGGGTTATCCCCGCCTTCTCTGCCGCCTCGTTCAAATACTCCCAAACCTTCTGGCTTTGCCCTATAATATCTCTCAATCCGGATAATTCCGTGACGAGGCCGGACATATCGCTGCCAGACATCGTCCCATCGCCCAGAATCCCACCTTTTCCATCCTTGCCAAACAAATACTCTCTCAGGGAACTCATGGCGGTCTCTATGTATTGGGTTTGAAGTATATTTTTCAAAACATTCTTCATTATATCAGCCACGGTGTTATCAAAAGCCTCCGCGGCGTCCTCGCCGGAGGCGAATGCGTTGACCAGCGAGTCCGCTATGCTACCGGCCCAGTCTTTCAGATCTATATCGTACAGGTCTTTCGCTAAGTCCTCGTAGAAATATCTCATCTGATCGTCAAGCTCAGCTATCTGCTGCTTATAATCCTCGATTTTCGATTTATCCGTTTTTTTCTTATCCTCCTCCGCTCGCATCTGTTTCTCAAGCTCCTCTCTCTGACGTTGAAGGTTTCGAACCATTTCATCCGTTTGTTTCTCTGAAGCCTTTCCCAACTGCCTTTCAATTTCCTTTTGCAAATTTGTATAGGCGTTTTGTAGCTTTTGCACCTCCAACTGGGATCTTTTAATAGCCCTATCCAGCTTCCTGTCATGGAATTGCGCTATCTTGCCTACAATATTCGGGATAAAAGAAAGAGCGGACGCAGCCATTTGTATCGGGTTCCCGCTGGTCAATCCCTCAGCTAGGCTTCCAAGTTCCCCTAGCATATCTCCGGCAAAAGACAAGGCGTCGGATACTCCCTCATTCCCTAAAGAGTCAAACATCCCAGACCAAGCGTAAGTAACCTCCTTGATCATTTGAGCGGCATCATTGGCGTACTGCCCTAAAGAGGATAACGCCGCCTCTTTCTCTTCCTCGTTTCCCTCCTTTAGGGCCTTATTATATTCATCAAGACTGTCCTTGATTCCTTGAAAGGGGTTTTGTTCATTCAGTTTTCTTTCTTCCTGAGAGACTTGCTTCACTAATCTCAAATACGTCTCCAAGGAAACGGTAGTCTTCTTTATGTCATCATTCTCATCCTTATAGGATAAGACATATTGGGATTCCCCGGTTTTAGGGTTCTTGATTTCTTCCACCGTATCCACCATCTTTTTAGCCTCAGATACGACTTTTCTCATATTGGAATAACCAAGAGCGGCGGTATCCCCGAACAGCTTCTGCCATATGGGAGATAGCTTGATAGACTCTTCCCGTAAAGATTGAATCTGCTGGGCATATTCTTTAATGACCCCTGCGTCCAAAGTCTTTTGTCCCTCCTCTGACAGGGACTTATAATAATCGGTATTCCTGAGATTGGATAACATGTCCTCTCTCTTATTCTCAAGCGCCTTTATCTTCTCGTTAGCGTCAGCGTATTTCTGCACCATGGTCAAGGCATCTTGGATAACCGCCTCCGAGCCGCTCCTCGTGGCTTCCTTTATCTTATCAACGATTTCCTTCGCTATACCGCTGGTGTCACCTAACATTTCCTTCAGCTTATTTTCTGATAAATCGCTTAGTTCCTCATATGTCTTCCCTGTTTTCTCTAATAAAACATTCTTTAAATAATCCACTTGGGTGGTTATGCCGTTCATAGAAGACGCATCCATGCCAAAAGCTACCTTTAACGATGCCTGCTTGTCCCCTGTTATATCAAATATCTGTTTATACAGGTTCCATTTTCTAGTACTCTCCTCTACTTGTCTGCGAATAACCTCCATGGCCTCCGAGGAGCTACGTTTGATGCTATCCAGATCGATATCCGTGTACATCTTCTCAATCTCCTTGTTGACCTTGATCCGATCCTTGTTATCTCCCATTACCTTTTGCAACTCAGACTGAACATTCTTCAGAGACTCCTTGAATTTATCGGGATTAAAATTCAACCCGGCGAAACGGGTGTCTTCGTTTACCGCCTTCGTGGCACCCTCCTTTCCAAGCAATGAAACGTATTTATTATATGTGTCCATCGCTTCTTTTATCATACGCACTTGCTCCTGAAACTTCTCGGCGATCGGATCTTTACCCTTTTCTTTCCTTTTGCCGCTAACGGATATATTAAACTTATCAACGACCGATTGGAGCTCTTGGATACGCCTCTTGTCCGCCTTTATATCATCCTCCGAGAAGAGTCCTTTCGTACCCTCTTTCCGGGAAAGCTCGTCTTTCGCGTCGCTCAACTCGTCCTTTAATTTCTTTAGCCATGCGGCGTAATCATCATCCTCTTTTGGTACTAGGTGCTTCAAGCTATTATTTCCGGACACGAAATCTGCTACGGACTTTCTCCATCCTTTTAATTCTTCTTTAGATTCATCGGCATTTATGTTAAGCGATTCGATATTGGAATTTATATCATTAATGACATTCTGTAGTTTTACCTCTTCTACCCGAAGCTCTCTTATACGGTCTTTATAAGCTGCGATATTCTTACTTTTAACATCCTCACTAGCAGGGCTAAACTCTCTTGTTTTTCTTATAGTATCTTGATATCGTTTGATTTTTTCTTGTATATCTTGTAATCTTTTTTGAGGCTCATTCAAATTCATCCTCCAAGTGGCAATCAACGCCTCTTTTTGCTCCTTTGATAAATTTCGCATCTTGTCAATGGACATAGATAGAGCCATCCCGTATTCGTCAACATTAGCTACCGCATCCTTAAATGTATTCGATAACGTTTTTGTTAAACTATCTAGTCTTTTAGTCTCAGTGGCGGTCTTATCTTGTTTATTAGATAGTCTCTCATATTCATTTATTAGATTATTATTATTTGCGATACCATCCATACTGGACTTTAATTCCCCAAATGATTCATTCAAATCTGTAACTATCTCATCAGTACTCTTAGTTTTATCCGAAAATAAAATCATAGAACTAACCGCTGTTGCCAAAATGGAGGCAAGGGCTACATTAGGGTTTGCTTTAGAGGCAATATTGAAGGCTTTTTGCGTGGCGGTTAATAGCCCCAGTTCTTTCCTATACATCATAATTAAACGTATGGAGTCTGACAAATTACGAGCTTTCTCTATAGCCCAAACAGCCATTAATGCCGCCTTATAGCTTCCATAAGCAACAGCGGCCGAAAGAATATATTTAGATAACTCCTCCCAATTACTCATCGTATCGGTTATCAAGTCAAGCCCTTTACTTAGCGTGCTATTGTTACTCTGCGCTATATCAGCGAGCATCACATCGTAAGCGTCACGTAGGTTTGATAATTTACCGGCGAGAGTATCGGCTAGAGCGCCTTGCATGTTATAGAATTGACCGCCTTCATTCGTCAAGTCCCAAAGGACATCCTTGACCATCTGGAAAGAAACCTCTCTTCTGGATATTTTATCAAATACATCTCCTACTGTTATTCCGGTCTCACCCAGTTCCTCAAACTTTTTCCTCAGTTGTTCCAACAACGGAATACCGGCCTCCGTGAACTGACGAAGCTCTGTCCCTTTTAAAAACTCAGCGGATCGCACCTGTCCATAAGCAAGGATGATACGCCCCATGTCCACGCCTACACCGGCGGAGATATCCGCCAGACGCTTCGTGGTATCATACATCTCCTCATAAGGGATATTAAAGGCGGCAAGCTGTTTTGTATATCCGGCGAGTTCCTTGAACTCAAAAGGGGAAACGACCGCCAGTTCCTTGATCTGCCCAAACAAGACATCGGCCTTGGTAGCGTCTTGGAACATGGTCTGTAACGCCACACGCTGCTTCTGGAACTCTCCGCCTATCTCGATTATTTGAGTCAAGAATCTTTCTGCCGCATATACGGAATATATATTCGCCAACTGATTGCGGAGTTGAGTAGCTAGGTTGAATTGCGTACGCATATTCTTGGTTATTCCTCCAAGAGATCCTGCGTACTTACTTGCGGAAGAGGACGTATTACTATACTCCCCCCGCAGCTTTCTGACTTGCTCTTGTAGTTTTTTAATCTTTTCCCGGCTTTCATCATACGAGTTCTGTATGCGCTTGTTTATCTCCTCGATTCGTTTAGCGCGTACGTCGCTAGCGGAGACATTTGTATTTATCCCCGCTTTGGCAATAGCGTCTTGAATCAGCTTAGTGGTATTGGCCTTATCCACGACAACATCAATCTTAAACTGTTGCCCTCTTAAAGCATTCTCTATAGAATTTCTCAAGGCATTTCTATCCAGCCCCACGTCTACGTTCAAGTCCTTCAGACGTTTTTCAATACCTTTACGGATTTCCGCTATATCCTTATCGGTTTTATCTTTTAATCCAAGTTCAAACCATAGTTTACCAAGGTTTCCCATATGCGCTACTTTTTTATTATAAACCGGGAAAGATCGATTACAGGTTTTGATCCATCCTTATATTTATCTTCCCATTCTTGTGTTTTTTTGATCACTTGTCTCTTGCTTGGACGCTTAGAGTCACGACCTCTCTTATCTCTCTTCCCGTCTTTGTCCATCCCGTAATTTATTACAGGCTTGTCTATAGTAAGAAGCTCTATCTGAGCGCACGAAAGGACGCATCTGTACTCATACATGGGAATGGTCAAAAGCCCGAAAAAGAAAGACCTAGAAGCCATTAAATTAGGGTGCTTCTCACCTATTGTCCATGCTTCTCCGTACGCTGTTCGAGAAGGATACGATCGGCTTCCTCCTTCTTCATATTCATCTTCGAGTCTCTCATCGCGGTCGCTAATATGATACACATCCAATAGTCCTGTATGAGCGACGCTTCTTTTTTTTTACCTTCCGTAATGATGGCCGCTAGAACCTCCGATGGTACATAATGATAAAGAACTCTCCATAGTATACGATAAAACAATACAATAGACATTAAACCATTCAAAAGGATCAAGGCCGCCGTCTTGGCCGGAACCTCATTGTCGTTTTTACAGTTCAAGGCCACGTCGGTGATCTTCTCCAACGTATAAGGGCGCATCCATCCAATCTTGAAGTTTATCCGTCCCCATCGTATCGTGCTCTTGGAGGCCGTCTTGACCTCTTGTATCGCCCGCTCATCCTTTCTTGAAGGCTCTATTAGTTTCCCTGCCATAAAAAATAGGATTATGAATAAGGGCCGTCTTGGGTTTAAGACAGCCCATTAATTTTTTAATCTGCCTCTTTCTCCAAAATGAAAATATCGGAGCCGTCCTCGTTCTCCAAAGGGGTTACGGTTACATTGAAATAAGCGGGGTTATCGCCATCCGCTACGACAAGGCTCCCATACATCTCAATGCTTGGCAAGATCACGATGACATCCTTGTTGTCGCTCATCATGATAAGAGCGCCGGAAATCTTCTTCGGGGCCATGCTATACGCTGCACCGGAATAATTATCGCCCTCCGCCAAATTGCTAGTAGATACAATTTCGGTCTTTTTGTCCATGAACAAATCGTTGATAACACCCTTCAAGCTCGCAACCTGAAGGGATATATCCGAGTCGCCCTTTTCCGTTCGTGTCACCCAGTTGGCCCCGGTAGTCAATTTGATTTCCGTGATCTCCGGTTCTCCCGTATTAAACGTAACGCCATCGGACAATACCGGGAGCTCCATGTCGACGGTAATAGCCGATGCTAATTTAGCGACAGTCAAAGGAGTCTTGCTATAATACACCTCGTCCATTTTATTGAAAACGGCTCTCAGTGCACTCAATTGATTGGTAACTGTTATTTTTGCCATGTCTTTTATCTTTTATTGTTAATACTTATATGAATCAGTTTGATTTATTCGCAATTCAGCGTTAATAAGCCAATGAGAGAACCCAAGCCCGTCATCACCTTTTAGTACGACAACGGGATCGGTAACAGAGAACCTTCCGCTCCCTGATTTTATCGGGAAATATGAAATAACAGAGTCAAGCATCTTTTGCAATTTGGATGTGTTCTCCAATCCGTTTTGTATGTTCCTAGCGGCCAAGTCAAAGCGGATAGTCGTATCTTGCATGACATTGCTATCAGGGACGTTAACAGGGAGAGATACAACGATAAAGTCCTGCATCTGCTTTTGACTCGCAGACTTACGATTGCTAGCAGATACGTTCTTACTGACATCGGATAACAAGGAGCAAACTTCCTCCAAGATTTGAGATATGTAGAAACGGCTAACTTTCATGTGGACATGGGCTTTAATTCTTTCAACAAAATGTCCTTCCCTGATTTGGATGTGTCTGTCAGCACATTCAAGTTCCTCACGTTTTCTAGATATTCGGAGTATTCCGTGCCGGTAGTCATAACTATAGAAAAACCTTTAGTTATAAACGGTCTGTAAGAAGATAGAAAATCAGCCGCTGAATCAGCACCGAATTCTCCACTTACATCCACTTTCCCCACGACAATTCGAGCTTTTCCTTCATATGGATTACTCAAATAAACACGTTCTCCTTTTCGAATTTTAATACGTACAGGTTTACGCATCGTATTACCGGAAATCACCATCCCAATCAATCCGCCATTATAGTAAATACCACAAGCATATGAAGTTTGAGTATTACCTGTAAAGCCATCATATTCTCTTTCTTTCAAGGCATGATCTATCAGCTTGGAACACGAACGCTCAATAGCGGAATACAAATAATCATTAATAATCCGTTTCGCTTTCTTCAAGCCCTCGTTTAAAACCTTGCTGTTATCCATATCCTTAATTCTTAGAGATGTTGAAAAATACTTCCGTCCCGAAATTGGAAATGTTCACGTCTGTTATAAGAATGCCCGTCCACAAACTTACCCGATCCCTCACGTCGATCATGTCCCCGGGCAATATCCCTTCAACGAATCCGGGCATCGAGACCCGATAATCCGTTTTAGGGACATTATCGGAATAGAAATTGCGTATCGAGGTGTTGCTCTCTTTCCGGCATTCACCCTCATATAGAGATACCTTCTCCCCCTCCGAGAACTGGGTCGCCCCTTTTATCCGGTAAATCACGCAAGTATGCGGATATCTTGGATTATTGCCCCTCATAGTAGCTCCTCCATATTCTCATGCCTCTGGCACGCACACGAGGCCCGCTTGAAGCATGGCTGATCTCTCCATACCGAGCGTATATGTTATTAGCGATAGCGGACCATCTTCTCTTGTCCGTCTCGGATATCTGACCACCCCCTTCTTTATGTCTCCAATTTCCATCGGCGTCATCTACGCTGACGGCGACGCTTGGCATGACAGAACAGGCCATATAGACATCCGCCTTCAACAGCATCTTGGTTCTCAGATCTAAATCTGAGGCCAGATAATCCGGTGATACATGACGGTCTAAAAGAATATTGGCGATTATCTCATCACCTAATTCCATATTAACCACACCACGAACATACTGTTCGGCCGTTCGCTCGGTATTTAGAGAATAACAAGTCATACCTCTAAGCTGTTACCGTATAAACGCACATATACTGAGGCATGTTCGGGACACACAAGACGGCCATCTCGCTTTCCACGTACATAGACTTCGTTTTTGACTCAAAACGCTGTGTCAACAACGTCCTGCCATCGTCAAACCAAGCGATTCTCTGGGTAGGATCGTCAGTGAACACCATTGGCTGGACGCTCTTGATCGTACCTACCTGACCATCCGGCACGAAAGAGACATTCAATGGGTTGAAGTTCTCGATAGTCTCCGTTTTCAAGGCTTTCGTGTCACTGTCGAACTTGTCCACGGCGGCGATGCTGTCACGAGGAATAAGAGATGCGCCAATAATGCGTCTGATAGCGTCCAGTTTGCCTTCATCCGTCATATTTTGAGCATACTGCGATGCCACTGCGTCAGGATCACTAGCACCTGCGGCGCTAGGATAGAGGGCTAACCCGATCCTGCTCAACACCTTGCTATGAGTCAACAAGTCGTCCAACAAGTCCGAGGCGATTTCAAAATGACCTACAGGAAAACCTTTTTTACGCATATATTTCACTTTGTTTTTCAAGAACAACAGGGGATCGGAAGCGCTACCCTCGTTCGCCGTTGTATGCGTACTTGTTTTCCACCATCTGTTCTCTCCGGATAAAGTCTCCTTGTTCGCTGCCGGGACACCAAAATCGAATGTCAAACCGGTAATACCACGAGGGTTGTTATCGACTCCGATAGTGAACTGTCCCGTGGACACGACACGCATACGCTGATGGGTCAAAGCGTTCCTGTTACCCATAAGCAAGTTGTCCGTACTCGTGAACAACATATCCATCAACGCTTCCTGAGTGCTTGAGTTTAAAGCTGCGTCTCCGAAACGCTGAACCATCAACATTTTCTCGCGCATCATCTTTGCGCTGATAGGATAACGATGTTTCTGGGTAGGGATCTTATTGGAGCCTATCTTGAACTCACCGAATGACTTGTCCAAACCCTCGGATGCCTCGTCCACATAGACCGGGAGCGTGGCGATATTAAGTGACGATAGCAACTGCTCGTATGTATAATCCAACTGGATTTCCGGATCCCAAGTGAATCCGTCAGTCTGAGGAGAATTATATTTCTCCAAGAAACGATCGACAAATTGCTGGAAAGTAGCCCCTCCCAACCCGAATGTCATTAGATCGTAATAATTAGATGCCATGTTTCTCATCTCTCACCTCCTTTTATGATTCATGAATAGGTACGATCATAGGAAGAACGGCCCATACCTCATCCGGAACCTCTTCCGCTAGACGATCGGCGTAAATCTCCCCCGAGAACACGACATTGCCCGTGGCGTATGTAGTATCATTCTCCACGTATACATCGTGATACAAAAGCCCTTTGATCGTTTTTGGCTCTACCGTAGCCTCTGATTGCGATGCCGTCTTTATCTCGGACGCTTTTACTATTTTAATCGTGTGAGCCGATTGATCAAGCACACACATGGATCCGGCGGGGATAACTTTGCCCTTAAAATCCGAAATATTGGAGATGCTTCCCCCGACAGGGAAGGAACCTCTCACCTCATGCCAGATATTTTTCCCGGAACCATATTCTTTTTGCCCTCTGCCAAAAGTGTTTCCTAATGTTCCCATTTTTAATTGTTTTTAGAATTTGAGGGGAATTTGCCTTCTTGCGCTTTCTTGGCGAAGAAATCATCCAAAGCCTTTGACGTATTTTCCGAGCCTCCGCTTCCTCCTGCGCCTCTGTACGGTGTAGCCCCATCTCCGCTGTAAGCCTTAAGTTTTGACTCGTACAAGCGTTTTGTCTCTTCCTCCAGTTTGGATTCATCCATGTCCTCAGTAATAGGGACGAGGTTAGCCACATCTTCCCATAACGCCTTGTTTGACACATTCAACCCGCTAGCTTTATTAATAACTCTCTCACGTAAGCTCTTTTCAATGGAGGTCTTCCTTTCAAGCTCACGTTCCTTCTCGATAGCCTCAAGCCGTTTCAACAAATCATCACCACCGCTGTTTGCGGGGGGCTGGTTTTGAGAGGCGGCATCAGATCCATTTCCACCGCCTTGGGGCTTGTAGTTCTTCACGAATTCAGCTTGCTCGTGGCGCATTTGTCCACCCATCGCCTTGACTACATTCGCATGAGACTGATAAAACAAGTCGTTCACAGTGTCATCAGACGAGATTGTCGGCAAAAGGGCGTCAACGTAAGCGTCAAGCGTCCTAGCTGTCACTCCGGTGTCTCCGAAGTATCCATTTGCTCCGGGTTCTCCGAGCATTTTTTTTAATCCTGTCAAAAGGGTCTCTTTTTCCATTTTTCAATTGTTTATAAACAAAAAGAGCCGACCGTAACGAGATTAATCGCTACAATCGGCTCTCTATGAAGCTCTTTATTTAATAAAAGAAGTACCTAAATTCTAATACTCCCTTATTCTGTCATATTTATTTTCACATAATGCTTGCATCGTGTACATTTGATTCTCAATAGCGTCACTCCGGACGCGTATTGCACGTCTACCATCTTTCTTCCACAATACGGGCATTCCACCATCATGGTCTGCCTTTCCGGTTCCGTGTCATCTATCCTTGTCGATATTTTAAGCATATATATTTATGTTATTGCGCAAATATAATAGATATTATCTATATAAACAACAATATAAATAGATTTTATTTATATATTTGCGGTATACAAGCAATAGAGTTCCTAGAGGGCCGATAAGACATTCAAATAATGTCCTGTCGGCCTTTTTTATTCGTGATGGAGATACTAGAGAAAGATATAAAAACGGATTCTGGCGATCATGTATATTCTTATGAGTATATTGAAGCGCTTCGTGTGTCTGATAGGAAGAAAGCGAATCCTCTAAAAATAATCGCTCAAAGAGGCTGCCAAGAAAAGTTTCTAGCTTCCTCTTCCGATATTACCATCTTCGGGGGATCGAGAGGCGGATCAAAAAGCTTCTCCTTACTAATGGAATCATTAAAAGATATCTACAACCCATATTACAATTCCATTTTGCTCAGAAACGAGAAGGATGACCTACTTGACTTGATCAATACATCATATATATTATATGGGCAGATGGGGCAATATAATAAGTCCATCAGTGACATGACGTGGTATTTCAAGAATGGAGGCAAATTGAAATTCTCATATCTAGCAGACTCGTATGACGACTTCAAGAAAAGATTTCAGGGAAAACAATATTCATTTATAGGTATTGATGAGATAACACACTGCTCATATGAGAAATTCAAATACCTGATAACATGCAATCGTAACGCGTACGGGATAAGAAACAGGTTTTACGGGACATGCAACCCTGATCCAGATAGCTGGGTAAGAAAGTTCATAGACTGGTGGATCGGGGAAGACGGACTGCCTATCGATGAGCGTGACGGTATCATGAGGTATTGCTTCATGGAAGGAGATTCCCCTGATTCCATATATTGGGGTAACACTCCGGAAGAGGTCTATAACCAATGTAAGCACATTATTGATCCGTTATGGAAAGACGCTTACGAGGAATTGGGTTTCAATAAAGTGACAATGTACGTCAAATCCGTGACATTCATACAGGGAAGGCTTGAGGAGAATATAAAATTAATAGCCTCTGACCCTAATTACGCAGCCAACCTGTCACAGCAAAACGAGGAACAAAGAGCGAGGGATCTAGAAGGTAACTGGAACTTCAAGGCCACAGGGGACGATCTTATCAAGATGTCGGACATGGATCGATTTTATAGCGCTCCGGCCCAAATAGAGAAAGGTATCCGTTACGTGTCAGCGGATATTGCTTTTGAAGGTGGGGATTTCTGCGTTATGTGGCTATGGATAGACTTGCATATCAAAGACGTGTTCATCATGCGAGAAAACTCCGCCAGTACGGAAACCATGTTCAAGGCGAAGCTAGATGAATGGGGCGTTCGGGAGGAAAACGTTATATATGACTACTGGGGGGTAGGACAAGCTATATCAGGGCACGTGAAAAGAGCCATTAAATTCACGGGAACACAAAAACCTGAGAGACAGTTCGAGAAATCATATAAAAACGTGAAGTCGCAATGCGCCGAGATGCTGGCGCACTATATACAGGACGGCAAGATATCCATTGAGCCTAGATTGCTTGATTTAAAGTTCTCCGGCAAAAAAGGAAAGTATCAAAAAGTACCGCTAAAGGATATCCTGATGAAAGAGCGCAAGTGCATACGGCACAAGGACAACTCCAATATCGGCGGGTTCGAGCTTATAAACAAAGACGGGATGATAAAGGCGGTAGGTTATTCTCCCGACTTTTTCGAGTCGCTTATCTACCGCATGTATTTCGAGATCAACAAAAAAAAGATTTTCAAACCTAAAGGGATGCTTAGATACGTGTCCTATAAACCCTTATAAATATGGATAAAAGAGAGATCAAGACGAAAAGACCTTGGAAAAGGATTAGGCCCGAAGGTTACATGAGGCATGGGACATTCATGGCGGACAATGAACCGTTCTCGCAGAACGATCCTTGTTACTACACGATGGTAACCCAATCGGATTTCATGAGGGAATACTATCCATCCGGTCACGTCATCAATGACCACGAGGTTTATCCTGATATTTACAGGATGGAGGAAGAGCCTGTCCTTGACGAGAATGGAGAACCCACGGGCAAGACCAACAGACGTATATATAAAGAGCTTGTCCCTCGTTACTCTTTCGCCTTCCAGCAAATAATAACGGTTAAACAAACAGTCCATTTGTGCGGCAATGACATACAATTCGAATTAACCAAAGACAAGCCTTCCGAGAAAGAGATAAAGGATTTCCTCTTGTTTAAAGAGGGGTGGTTGAAGAAAAACATGGAGATAGCTTTCTTCGAGGCCGTAAAATCAACAAAAATGACAGGAGACGCCGCCATGGTCGGATATTTGAGGGACGGTAAGTTCGGATACAAAACCTTATCGTACCAGAACGGGGATACCCTTTATCCACATTATGATCCTATAACGAACAAGATGAATCTTTTCGCCCGTTCATACTACGATTACGACGATCTGGGGAATCGTATTATCGAGTGGTTAGAGGTATGGGACAACACGACACTGTATCGCTATAAACGTGCCGAGAAAGGAGCTAAAGGGGCTATAAATAGAATATTGGGGATATTTGGGATCGATGGATACGAGCTGGTGGATAAATCCATTCATGGTTTCCCTTTCCTTCCAATCGCTTATCGACGGGATGAGGACGGGGCATGCTGGAGCCCCTCACAAGACGCGTGCGACGGTTATGAGATGTCGTTTTCCCAGATGGCCCAGAACAATCAAGCGTTCGGGTTCCCCATCATGTACTTGCAAGGCGAAGGATCAGAATCCATGGCTATGCAACACGATTTGAACGGATCCGTAAAGATAATCACCGGAGGCCCGGAAGACAAGGCATCGTTCTTGTCGCAACCGGACGCGTCAGAGTCATTCGTCAAGCAGCTCGATACATTATACAAAATGATATATGAGCAATCATTCGCCGTAATCCCGCCGGAGTTAAAGTCCGGTGACCTGCCGGCGGCGGCGTTGAAGATATTATATTCCCCGGCTTACGAGAAAGCGATGATTGACTCAGCTGAATATCAATCATTCCTTGATGACATGGTAAAAATATTCACGTATGGATTCGGGGTTGAAAAGGAGAAATCCATAGATTTTATCAACCTGCCTATAAACTGGTGGATCAAGCCATATATCCACGTGAATGAATCCGCCATGGTCGCCGATCTGGCCTCCGCCGTACAAAACGGATTCATATCAAGACAAACAGCGTCCGAACGTATACCCATGTATTCCGTCACAGGCGAATGGGAAAGGATTGTAAGGGAGGCTAAAGAGGAGCAACAAAACGATTTACTAAGTCAAATAGAATTAGCGAATGCCAACAGGGGATCAAATACAGGAAGCTAAGCGATTCCTTCAAACAAGAATTGAAGCAGAAATCAGCGTTAAGAATAATATTGAGGAATACATGATAGAGGCGGCACGCAAGATAATCGCTGTATCCCAAAAATACAATATCTCCCCTAGATTGTTCCGGTTCAGCTCTAATGAGTCTTTAAAGGAAGAGGTAGATGAGATTATCCGTGAATTAAAGGATAATATTATCTACGCAACAGAAATATTGTCCGTATATAACCGGGAAGAAGATAAAGGCGCCATTCTTACGTTCTTGAACGCTGAAAGATATGGCAAGACTTTCAAGCAAAGGGTAAATGAATACGCCAATAGGTATAAATTCGAACTAGAGGCGGCGATAGCTGCCGGTATATTCTTAGGTAAAACCGGCGAAGATACATTGTCCGCCATCCAGAGAAGTCTTTCAGCGCCTTACAACAACCCGAATATCAAAGATTCATTCGGGAAGGGCTTGTCCGCTACTCGTATAGAGACAAAGGGCATGAGCTACGGAGTTGGCAAAAGCAATTCGGCATATAATTTAATTACCACACTATCCAGAAACGACATAGGGCTAGCATGGATGTGGTGGTATGGAGATCAGGCATTGAGAAATGGGGCTATGGGATTTTACTCATTCCGGGGTAGCTCGTACCCGTGTGCGATATGCGATGACATGGTAGGTTTTCACCCAATACAAGACTATAAATATCAATGGCATATAAACTGCCGGTGCTATTTTGTATTCGTATAATCATAAAATAATGAATCTATGGATTATTCAAGAGGCATAAAAACAGAGATTAAAAAAGCGAAGATATCAATAGAGGAAAAAATATTCGCCGACCTCATGCTATCAGGGTGGAAGGACAACGACGCTTATATCGCAGCTTTCGGATATAACATGACCTTGTCCGATAGTTATATAAAGTCGCAAATGCGTTCCGTGGTCAACAACCCGGACTTCTCCAAATATATGGAATCATCAGGGAAGAGAAAAGAAAGGCGAGATACGCATGAGGAAAACGACGATGACATCTCCATGGATGACGCCTTGTCCATGGCTACCAAGGAAGAGACTCTGAAGGGATTGATCATCGCCAAGTCAAGAATGAAGGTAGGATCCAAGGAATGGCTGGACACCACCAAGCTCATCGCCGATTTGCAACAAATGAAAAAGGAGGTAGTGGAAGAGGAAGATACTACCGTACATTACTACCTTCCGCTCACATGTAACAAGTGCTCCTTGTTTCTAACGAATAAGAGGAAAAACAACAATCTTTAAATATTAAAATCATGGCAACAACTACAGTGAACTTTAAACAAGATGGTAAAGATTACATTTCTGACGCTATCGCTGCTAAATCCAACACATTAGCATTCAGAATCAAGGTTGATAAACCCGGGGACATTATCCTTGAAAGATCAATCACAGGTGATAATTTTATATCAGAAGTAGGGTTACCATCTTCCCTTATTCCGGGAGATACTCTCACCATAGAAAAGAATATCACAGGAATCGTGGCTCAGCAACAACTCCGTTTCCGTTTTCAGGCTTGCAAACCAGTTTCAATATCTGTACTGCAATGATAGCTCTAAGCGACATCAATTTATCCAAGATCGATCTCTCGGGCATAGACTTGCGAGGGATAAAGCTGGGGATTGGAGGGCGTGGCGGTTCCGGCGATGATTCCCAGCGCCCTTGGCTCTTCCCCGACCATGCATGGACAGTGACCGGCAAGACCAACGAGGATAGTAATCGTGATATTATCGCCAATGTTACAGGCAATGGTAATGATCTTAAGCTGACCAATTTTGGGTTTGCGGAAGGTAGCGGGTATAATCAAGAAGGTGAATATGCGGGCTATCTGATTACTGATGGGGTGGATGATAAGATTATTTCGTCGAATTTTGTCATGGGGGATAATTGGACTGTAGTAGGAGATTGGAAGTTTATAGAGGATAAAAAAGATAGCGCCGGAATAGTTAAAAGTCGCTCATTGTTCGTATTTAATACAGCTTCTGGATTAACTATATATATAAATACAGGAAGTTCAGGAATGTCCATCAATGATACTAAGTCCTTAAAAGCTGTATGTTCTGACGGTCGCATATATCTTGACGATTGGTCAGAAGTAAAAAACACTCAGAAACAAGATGCTTCAGATCTAGAAAAAGAATTAACTATTGGAAACAATGGATCTAATTTTACCAAAATAGCTTTCAAAAACCTTGGCATTTACAACCGTATTCTTTCCAAAGAAGATTGTATCAAGGCTTATAATTACTTACAAACACTAAAAGCGAAATAATATGAATTACGCAATCGTAGACATAGTATGGGCTAAGTCCCACGGCATCGAGATCCTGCCGGAAATGAGAACGAGCGTTGACCAGAGCAAGGTGATCCTCCACGAGGAGATGCTAGCGCCGTTCGACGATGAGGATTTCCCTCGCTATAGTTTCAGCGATCCGTCTTTCACCCTGCTCTTGAATGGCGAGGAATGGACCTACCCGGAAGGTGAAGAGCCCGTAATCAATAGACGGTTCAGCAGGCTGTTGGCTTTGGACAAACTGGACAAGGAGGCGGCAGAGGAAATAAACACCTATGGTTTGACCGCATCCGAAGCCCTGCGGGTCAAGGACCGATATCCCGAATGGGAATCCGGGATCGATGTCAAGGCCGGTGAGCGATACCGGGTCGAGGACATCCTGTGGGAATGTATCAAAGACCATGCGACGCAAGATAACTGGAAGCCGGGTACGGCGACCCTAAGCCTGTGGAAAAGAGTTGACGCGGAAGGACACGCCGGCACGATGGAAGACCCTATTCCATATACGCAAAATATGGCGCTTGAATTTAACAAGTATTACACGCAGGACGGGGTCTTGTATCTCTGTATTCAGGCTATGACACCGGGTCCGTATGATCTGAAAGATGTTCCGGCACATGCGCAGCCTATCAAGCTGTAAATAAAAAACATGATATTTTATGCAATGTGACTGATTCCACGTCACATTAAAAGTAAAGAAAGAGCACCCACGGGAAATGGGTGCTCTAAAAAACTGAAAAGCGTGATTCAAACGAGTTTCAGATTCGATAGCTCATTACCTATCGCATGAATACCTTCTTCTATTCATGACTTCTTCCATGCGTTCTGGAGAAAGTTTTTTCAAAGCCTCAACATATTTAATTGCTTGTTCTTCATTATCAAATTCTCGACAAGACCAATCCCCGTTAATACTTATAATGTCCTTTTCTGGATAATAATAGCGACCATCGAAGCCACGATATCTTACTCTTCCTTCCATTTTTATAGGATCGTAATAAGTTTGCTCCATTGCGCCTATTTTTTTACCATCTCCAAGTTCTATAGTAACGATGCTGTTCATAGCTTCACCTCCAGTTCGTTCCCCGTTAAGTCTAAATAGATGTTTTGAAGTTGATGAAGATACTCAAAATCCCTAAAGAAACAATTAGAATACCAATCATCCTCACATTCAATAAATATATTAAATCCTGATTCTACTTTACGAATGAACAAACCGCATATTTTCCAAGAATCTGATCCTAAGTCATAACTAAACCCACATCTCAAAAGCATATCTTCAGTAAGAGGAATGGGTAAAAATCCCGTTTCTACATTTACGCAAAAACCATCCTGAAACTTTGCATAATAAATGCCATTATCTTCAAATATGGAGCAAATAGGCATCATACACATATTGGGATCCTCCGTTTTTCTGTAAAATTGAACAATAGACCCTATCCTCAATTCTCCTAGTGGTATATGACCTGTTTTCAGTTTGGGAATATTGGTTTTATTCAGATATTTTTTTGCCTCTACTATAAAATTAGCAATTTCATTTATATACATATTATCGCTTTTAACCATGGTATTGCTAAATCCTTTCACCAACATGAAAAGACTGGCAATTTCCGAGTTCAAAGAGTCTATTTCTTTCTGTTGATCCGCAATAAAACGGATAGATTCAATATCCATACTTATTTCCCTTTCTCTATTTCTTCCTTAACCTCATTTATCCTACGCTCCTCCTCTAAAATCTTAGAATCTTCCTCATCCGAAACTACCGATCGATCACCTTTCAATCTCTCAAAATGTCTACTCATGGCATCGAATACCTCTTTGGTAAAATCCGAATCCACGATATTGCATGTTCCATAAATGCCTGTAAATATATTATGCAAAGCCTCATGATCTTCCTCTTTGGCCACATCGAGAGTCAAGTACATAATATTGTCCTCCCGGTACGACACAGACCAGTCACCGGCGACCGAAGATACCTCGATAAAGGATGTTTTGTCAACTTTATATTTAAGCATTATAAAGTTGTGAACCTGAATTTTCTTTCCGTATTCCATATTACTCCCTAAATTTATTAATTCTCACTTGATTAATACAATCAGCGGCAAACCCGACTAGATATGCGAAATGTTCATCTTTGCCCCATCAAACCCCATAGACATGCCACAATCATCAAAGATGCAACTCGCCACATGAACTGCCTCATGCGCTACATCCTCGACATTAATACGGCTATGAATACAAACCAATACTCCATATTTACCCGTTTCTTTATGCCATACCTTTAAAGTCGTAGCTTTAGGTTCATTGCCTTTTTTAATGCCAAGATATATCTCGGAACCATCTCGTTCCGCAAAAACATTGTTTATATCTTTTTCGTTTCTCAATTTAGCCACCCATATTAACCTCGGATATATAGTTGGGTGAAATTCATGTATTTCAATCCTCTTCCCCATATTGAAACCCCTCATTATTGATTCCTACACTCATATCAGACACCAAAGGGACCGATGTCGAAATAAGCAGGTCGGAAGTGAGACCATAGCATTTATAATACACCGTTCGTCCAACCTTTCTCTTTCTATCCTTATCAAAACCCAATTCCCTGAAATGGGCGGCTAACGTCTGCCTGCTCACCATCGGGAAACCATTTTCTTCCGCGTAATTCTTGACATCATCATAAATGATAGCGAAATCAACCTCATGCGGCATATCATTAGGCATCCCTTTTCTCGGGAGGGCAAAGAAGCCTCTAGCCATGGCCCATGACTTACCAAGAGCCGATAATCCCATCTCATTGATGCGTTTCCTCAGGCTCCCCTCACTTTCCGGGAACTTGAAGCCATTCCTCTGAAGAAGCAAAGCCCCCCTCCTTATCCAATTCAATATCCCGGGATACTCATCCTTGAGCTCATGGGTCAATCTCAAGTTCATGTGCCTCTCGTCAATGACCTTATCAAACACGATGAATATAAAACGACGGAAAAAACCAAAACTGCTATCTCCTCCAGCGGGGAAACGGTTAGCGTTAAATATGAAGTATGGAATATTCGTTATCTTAAAGGCGTTATTCCCGATCCTACGCCCAAGCTGGGGCTCACCGGATATAAGGCTCTTAGCGGCGTCTTCCTTCCCGGCGAATGTCTTGGCCTCCATCTCCCCGGACCAATTGAATATCTTCCCCTCTATCTGGGATAGGTTTCTCTGGCGCTCATCTCCTCCCCGAAGCAGGGCCTCCATGCTCAAATTGGATATATTGTCCTCACCCAATATCCCCATCACGGTATCCATAATAACGCTTTTTCCATTCGACCCATTGCCAAACAACACAAGAGCGTTTTCCACCTTCTTATCCATCGTCCCCCGATCATACAAGGATAGGCCAAGAAACATCTGCAATATCGTACGGTCGTTCCTGTCCGGCAAAACACCTCCCGAATAGACCTTCCTTCCAAACTCCGTCCCTCTCAAGAAAGAATGCCACTTAGGGCATTTAGCCTCAGGATCATATCTATAGCGGTGAAGATATATAACATGATGATCCCTAGAGAAAGGACGCAAAACACCATCCCGCATGTCCACGACTCCATTCTCAAAAGCCATGACGTTATATCGAGGACGCAACACCCTGTTTATCTCAAGTGAATTGTACATCTCAGCCATTATATCCTTAATACTTCGAACAATGAAAGCCTTGGGAACACCGGATACACGCAAATATGTACGCATAGCACGCTTCAAATAAGCATGTCCCGGAACTATCTCGTATATCTTGCCCGTGAAAAAATAGACATTACCCTTATAAAGGGCGAGATCGCTTTTCGATACTGTCGTATACACCGACTCTATGACGCTGTCAAGGTTCTCATAATACAAATTTGAGCTCTCCTTCCCTGTCGGACTCCCAGAAATAGCTATTTCGTATCTATTACCCGTATGAACAAGATTCTGAACTATACAAGATATAAGACTATCACTCTGAGAGTTACAATCACAATCAAATCCAATATCTACATTATTTGAAATATCTAACCCCATAATATAATGATATATATCATTTAATCTACCACACAAAGATAACGTATATTTTATATCATCATAGATAAAATCTATTAAAAATCACAACATTATAGATTAAAACTATATATCACATCGTATTTATTTTGTAGCAAAAGTGATACGAAATAGAGCAATAAATAAATATTATGATTTGTTTATTCATTTTTACGTAAAAAACAAGAAAGAAAAAAACAGAGAAAAAAAATTTTTAGGTAAGGTAACATGCCTTTTCTTGTATGATATAACAGGGGGGGTGGGTGTATTTTTGCATACTTTTTCACCAACAAACACTATTAATCAACAAGTTACAACACATAGTATTTTATATTATACATATAATATAAACACACCTTCAACAATACGCCTTTATCAATCAACAATAACTTTTGGGCATCAAAACTATTCTTAATGCAAAAAAACATAAGGACTTAGACGTTGTAACCGTATACACATTTTAACACCAATCATATAAACAAAATCTATCGTATATAATAGATTTTATCTATAATAAACCATTCTCTTTTTTACGGTCATCTTAATAGATATAATCTATAAAACTAATAAACACAATCTATCAAAGTTCAATCTCCCTCCCTTATCACAAACCATCCATTACACCCAAATACTCAGCTTTTAAAGTCTTATTTCGTTGTTAACCTCTTAATCCATGGTGACACAAAACCTATTCGACAAGTCTACGCAACCCGCTTTATATTGAATGTTTTACCACTTATCAAATTCCGTATAATATTGAAAATAAGCTATTTAAACATTGCATATAATATAAAGTTGTTGTATATTTGTAATGTAAGAAAGAGATAAAAACGTCTTAATCTTACAAGCGTTATTTAAGATGGAGGATAAAAAACGGCGGTACTCCTATACCGCCGTAAAAAGCTGGGATAATCCAGCAAAAGCCGTTAGACTTGAATCTAACATTTAAAAGTGTTACCTTATGAGACTCACAATTTCTTTTAAGGTGTGGCATTTAAAAATAGAGTTTACAATAACTTTATTTTAGCCACGGGGCGGGTAATCCTCCCTAAACACTTTAATTATTGACAAAAATAGGCTTTGCTTTCCATCCGACAAAAAGACGCTGTAATAATTAGCAATTAATAACAATTTAAATATTACAGACATGGGAACAATGAATTTCTACACGCAAAACGGTTGGGTCGGTTCAAACTATGACAGCAAGTTATCTACAAAGGAAATATCCGCAAAAGTCAGGGCTTTTGCAAAGAAGAATTTCCCAGAGTTTAAATTCTCTGTTCGTACAGAATGGAGCATGTACACGGATTCGATGTATATTGAATTGAAAGAAGGTACCTGCGTCCCCTTTGTAGAGGGCTCAAGAAGTGCGCAGCGTGGCTACATGTCCACAATGTCAACCGTAAAAGGTTGGGAGAATGAGTTAACGCCGGGAATGTTTAAAGTATTGGATGCTGTTACGACTTATGCGAACTCTTTCCGTTATGACGATAGCGACGGTATGCAAGACTATTACGATATTGAAGGCGCGGGAATCATAACCAGCGCGAAAGTACGTGCAGATATACAGCCGGGCGATGTTTTCAATGTATATACGGATGGAGAACGTAAGTTTTGCGTAACCTATGACGGTGTAAGCGTGGGAAGCAGCTTAAAAAAAGATTTACCCGGTATAATTGAGTTTAACGACAAGGTTGAATCGGGCACGCTTAGCACCTCATCATATTACACCCCAATGGCTGAGGGTGTGGAATTTTACGAGAAGAAAGTAAAAGGAGAACGTTATACCGTAAAAGATAAGCCGTTAACACTTGGATATTACGGCATATTAGATAATTTGGATAACTGCATAATAGATTGCTATCCGACTAAGGGAGAAGCCGAAAAAGAGGCGGAAGTACTCAACGGTTTCACGGATGGCAACGGGAGGCTAAAAAGTGTTATCTAAGAAAGTAATATAATCTAACCAGCGGGGCGAAAGCCCTGCATAAAACATAAAGCTATGCAATTAGGTATTTTTGTATGGATTATATTAATAATTATACTTTTGGGAGGTTTTAAAACCTTGGCGATAATGGCCGGGGTAATAATAATAGCATTTATATCTGGCTTGTTTATAGCGGCAAACACAAAAGATGAAAGGAGTAAGCGATGATTACACTTAAAGAGGCTTTTTTAGAGAAGTACCCGAAATACGGGATCATCATCAGGATGTTCGAGGAGGCGAACGGATGCGACGCCGAATGGGGCGAGCTCTCAAAGCTTCGGCTTATCCGGTTTACCGAATATATGAGCGATAGATTATCCCCAAACTCAACAAGACAATACGCTGCCAAATTAAAAGCAGTGCTTAACAGGTATTCAGAAGAGGTAAAATTGGATTTTGACTTCGCCTCTATCCTTACGTTAAAAGAGCAAGTGTCAGTGAATACTTTCTTGGACGAGGAAGAGATACGGCGGATATCGGAAGTGGAGATAATGAATGAGACCGAACGATTGATAAGGGACCAGTTTCTGCTAGGATGCGTCACGGGAGCTCGCCATTCTGACTTTTGTCAATTTACGAAAGAAAACATTCAGGACGGATGGCTGTCATATGTTTCGCAGAAAACTAAAGTTTTTGTTGAGATTCCGGTATCGCCAGTTTTGAAACGGTTTATAAAGGAGCAATCCCCCGCTTTAAGCGGCCGAATAGTGTCAGACGTATATTTCAACGATACAATCCGAAAACTTGCAGATAAGGCAGGAATAACGGCAAAAACAAGATGTTTTAAAGCAGGGAAAAATGTGACTGGCAGGAAATGCGATCTTATAGCGTCGCATACGGCACGTCGTAGCTGCGCCTCCAATCTGGCGGCACGTGGTGTCTCGGAGATATGGATAAAGAAAATACTTGGTCATACGAGAGGCACCACGGATAGATATATCTGTCTTGAGGGCCGAAGGATGCCAAAAGAGGCCAAGGACTATTTTTTGAGTTTCAAATAAAGATAAAAGGACAAAAAATATGCCGTAGAACATAAAAACAATCCTCTAAAAACTTGCATACTATCAAATTTGATAGTATATTTGCAATATCAAAATAACAATAGAACCGGCGGCAACGGATAAGCGGCATTAAGGAAATGAATACATCTACGTATAG
>ENA-OOSX01000244-OOSX01000244.1-human-gut-metagenome-genome-assembly--contig:-NODE-244-length-34508-cov-2.431719_pt1 | contig 34508 bp, 18 predicted proteins | sample MGYA00241315_ERZ501225 | MGnify/ENA primary metagenome ERZ501225 (study PRJEB25962, sample SAMEA2042496) | human gut metagenome | biome: human gut; feature: human-associated habitat; material: faeces... | reverse complement strand
CATCCAAGAAAATACAGCCATTGCAGCTTTCTGCAAAATGGGGTTACCGGCTATGATATCTATCCCGGCACGTTTCAAGGGAGCCGCCCAATCAAGCAATGACTGCACTGTACCGAATGAATAACCGGGAGATTCCGGCCACAGCCCTGTCACCCGATCGTAAGTTTTCAATATATCGGGAATGGCATCATGATAGGGAGTAGATTCGTTCACCAGCAGATTCAAATAATACTCTTTTCCTTTACCGTCAGCATAAGCCTCATTATGATCGAGCACCAACATAGGACGCAGCATTATATTCCACCCGTTCACATTCCAGTTACCCGATTTGCCACCGCGTACCAGCCCTATATTGATAAAACGCTTAAAGACTTCGGCAGCTACCGTTTTTGTATCTTTCCCAATTGCTTTCAGATGAGCATGAGGATGCCGTATCAAATAATCGAAAGCAAAATCATACGCCATTGCCGCATGCATTACCAAATCATCATGTATCTGTTCGTAATCATAATAGCCGCAAATACCTCCCGGTTCCCAACCACCGACACTGCCACACGACTTTTCAGGGTCCAAAATAGGATTCATATAATACGTCCCTACCAACCACACATTAAATATATCTGTGGCAAAACGGGCAAACTTCTCTTCTCCTGTCACCCAATAAACAAAAGCGGCATTTTCTGCTAATGTCAAGATCTCGACATTATTCCCCCGTATCATGTGCCCGCTTTCCTTATAAGGCACTTTGACCGAAGGCTCCGAAGGATTTAATTTATTAATTCCCCACATATCACCTGTTTCATTATAAGGAGTGCGGTCCTCCAGCGGAACATTGACATACTTATTCCAAGTACGCATTCCCGGCATTCTTACAGTGGGAACAGGAGCATTCCCCTCTCCATAGTCCCAATTCTGTTTTTTCAAATAGCATTGGGTATAACGCTCTCCATCTTTCCAATACATGGCCAGCCGGGAAGTTATCCATTCGGGATCAGTCTGATGACGATCCACATATTTTTCCACTTTGGAGCGGATAGCTGCAAAGGCTTCCAAGGCTCATTTTTCACTTTTTGCAGAACAGACGCTCTATCCGCCGGAGAAACATATACACAAGGGTGTTGCTGCGCCTGAACAGCCGACATACACCCTATCCATAAAATAAAGGTTACTAAAATATTTTTCATACTCATTTATTGATTTACTATCTTGGTTACCGTTTCAGACAGGACAGGACTGCCATAAAAAGAAGAGAAGCCGTCTTTTTTATTAGCTCCTCCCTGTACGTGAGCTATAAAGAAACCATACACGCTATCACGTTTATTTATCCACGGGTAAGCACCAGCCCATCCGGGAGAACTAATCTGATAAGCTTCTCCTGTAGTCTCATCAACCAGTTCACGCCATTCACCTAATCCATAGATACCAGTGTGGTGCTGTCCTAACGCTTTCTCAACATACTCACCAGGAGCAACAACAGCATTCCGTACCTGATCTGCCTGCATAGTTTGAACTGTTTCCGGTTTCAATATCTCTTTGTTCCCGAAACGTCCGTTATGATAAATCATTTTCAAGAAACGGATATAATCATTCAGCGTGGTACACAATCCACCTCCCAACATAGGAGCATGTCCCCCGTCAGTATTAACCGGAGTAAAATGAGAGCCAGTCATTTCCAAAGGAACGGCAATTAATTTCTGAAATAAAAATTCAAACTCTTCCCCCATAGCTACTTCGGCCATACGTCCGGCTATTTGCATGGCCAATCCTCCATATTCAAATCGAATTCCCGGTGCAAAAACAGTATCCAAAGGCAATATCTCTGTGACAGCCGAATCCAAATGATTGTAATTGTCCACCCGGGGAGCAGGCAGGTAAGGACGTACACCGGAAGTATGAGAGAGTAATTGACGCAAAAGGATATCGCCTTTCGCATCGCCCCTGAACTGCGGTAACCACTTCTCTACAGGATCATCCCAACTCAAATCCGTCCAGTCCACTACCGCACCAATTACGGCAGCAGCCACCCACTTGCCGGCAGAAGCGACATACACTTTTGTATCTCCGGTGAAAGAGCCATACGTCTTTTCAAACAACACTGAATCATTCTTTATCACACATATTGCTCCCCCCGGATAGTATCCCTTATCCATCCAGGTACTGATTATGGAATCCAAAGGGGTAAAATCATAAGTTACATTCTGTTTACCTTGCCGTAAACAAGAAGTCACAACCAAGCCAACAGCCAATATCAAAATAAAAACGAATCCTCTATTCATATTCCTATATCATTTGATTAGTCAAACCATATATAAATACGAATCAAAGGATTCATTTACTCATCTAATAATGAAATTTATTCTTTCTCCAAATCCCAATATACCACATAACGCTGCCGATGAATATTGTACAACGGTTCTATCACATCTCCTTGCGAAGTCGTAAACTTTAATTCCGTACCGACACGCTGTACACTGCGTTCAGGATGCTTGACATCGAGTTTTAACGTAGTGCGAAGTCCTGCAGGGATATGATAATCATACGTATAATAATCATTGTACAAAGCAGGATTGGAATCGGGCGCAGGTGCCTGCATTCCTTCTGTTCCCCGCTTACCGGCCAACACTACCGGACCATAAACCAACGCTCCTTTTTGAGGATTATCCGGGGTCGTTTCCACACGGAGACACATAGGATAATCAGCCGTAATACGGTCACCGTCTTTCCATAGACGAGTAATGGCAATATATGAACCTGGCTTCTGTTTCACCGCTATCTTTTTGCCATTCACAAACACTTTCACTCCCTTGCTCCATGAAGGATAACGAAGATAAACCGTAGTCTCTACAGGATTTTGGGCTCTTATGGTCAGAACAGTGGTCTCCTCTGCCGGAAAATCCGTTTCCTGCCGGAGAGTCAATCCTTTCTCGCGCCAATTAACCACCGAGGGGATAAAAAGATTCACATAAATGCCTTTGTCATTGTGATAATAAATAGCTTCTCCATATTTAGCATGGTTCTCAAAACCGCTTCCCACACAACACCAGAAAGAATTTTCTTTCGTACTATACACCTTATGCGAGCCTGAAAGCAAGGGCAGGAAATATGTTACCATACCGGTCTGAGGATCTTGCTGTCCCAAAATATGGTTGTAAAGGGCCCGTTCATAATAATCCGCAATGGCAGCATCGGCTGTCCAGCAGAACAAATGACGGGACAGTTTCAACATATTATAGGTACAACACGTTTCCCCAGTATAACCTGACACATGCTTGGAGAACCGGGCCGGGTCAAAATAATGTTCCTTGTCACTACTGCATCCAGGGGCAAATGTATGATGGTCTATCATAGTATGCCAAAAGAAATCGGATAACTTTCTGCTGTTCTCATCCTCTGTCAATTCATAATTGCGAGCTTCGGCTATCACTTTCGGAATGAATGTATTGGTATGTTTAGTACCCAAATCATCACGTAGTTCCTTTAACGGATCAATCACTTCATTATGGTAAAAGAATTGAGCCAGCCACCGATGACGTTCGTCCCCGGTTATCGCATACAAATTATAAAAGGACTCATTCACTCCACCAAATTCATTCCGTATCATTTTTTGACGTGTAGTCTCATCCAAAGGTTTGAGTTTATGATATGCCCAGTCGGCCATACGAACAACAACCTCCAAAGCTTTCTGATTGTCACTGTAAAGATACTGGTCTATCAATCCAGAGAAAAGCTTATGAAGCGTGTACCACGGTGCCCATACACTGGTGCCACGGATATTCCGATTGATCAATTCTTCAGGATAAGCGCTCAGATAGCCGTTACCCAATGCGGTTTGTACCTCCGCCAGGCCATTCACCAGACTATCCCCTTTTTGTTTGAACTGTTCACTGCCGGTTGCCGCATACATCAAGCCGTAGGCAGAAAGCAAGTGCCCTGTGGTGTGTCCACGCAATTCACAGTCCAAGGACTCCCATCCACCTAACTTCTTTACTGTCATATAACCACCTTCACGACCTGCAAACACGCCAGCATTGGTACGGAAACTATGTAACAGCCTGTCCACCTCTATAGAAGCCATCCATACAGAGTCACGCATCATATTTTCACGAAAACGGCTTGGAAGCAAACGAACATCTTTCAAATCAAAACTCTTGACTTTCATCGGAGCCACGGTTTCTCTCTTCAACTTTCCGGCATGTTGGCCGGGATAAACAGACTGGGCCGTCAAAGCACCCGACATAGCCAATAACCCGGCTACAACTAAAATTTTCTTCTTCATTGTCTTTTTCTAATTAGTTCCTCAATCGACATTCAAACTTACTACATAATACGATAAAAGAGAGAAAAACACTCAATGCTTTTCTCTCTTTTCATAAATAGGTCCAACTATAAAACAGTTTTTTATCTACTTTATCTTTATTCCTTCGATATATTCATTCGTGATAAAACCCTTTAAATCCTTTATCTTCTTTCCATTAACCACCACATTTTCAAACGTAATATTCCGCACCATCCTTTCTTTATCCAGCCCTTTTATCAACGAAGGATTCTCACCTACTCCGTTATAAGTAATATTACGGAAAGTTACTCCATCAATGCTCTGTCCGGGCTGTTTGTCATATTTAGGATTGAAACGAATGTTGATATGGAACAATTTTCCTTCTTGAATACTTTCTACCCGAATATCCTCAAATAAAATATTCTTCACCCTGTTTCTATCACCGGCATCTATAGCCATACATCCCTGATAAGGCACATCATCTTCATCATGTTCCAAAATATCAATATTCCGAAAAATCAAATTTTCAATGGTCTCACCTGTCAAGGACTCCGGATCACCATGATCACCTACATTGATAGGATGAGCAATATCCGCCCAAAGAATGGAATTCTGTACAGTGATATTATCCGAACCGCCCCACCAGTTCCAACGATGATTATATAAAGCAATGCAGTCATCACTATTACGCATAAACACATTGTCTATCAATACATCGTGACAGCACATCATGTCAATGCCATCACTCCAACCTTTGCAACTAAAAGATTTCAAATTTCTGATTGTCACCCCTACAGCACCTCCTCCGAATACCGTGTAATGATCCGGATTGATCACCGTTATGCCATCCACCACTACATTTTTAGAATCTGTTATTTCAATGCCACGAATAGGATGATCCAAGATACCTCTACCCACAATACGTACATTTTCGGCTTTATCCACCCATAGTTTTGCTTTCACAACTGCTCCCGGAGCCAAATAAACCGTCGTATTACTTGGTATCCTTATCTGATTGTTTGGCAAATCTTTAGGTCGATGCACTCCCGGCCCAAAATACATCACTCCTTTCTCTTCTTTCGAGTAAGTCTCCGTTTCCATCGGATTGGCAAACACATGAAGGTTATGCAACCTATCCCCATTAAACTCCACAGAAAGATATCGGGGTTTATCAAGCATAAATGTAATCACATTCTTATATTGTACATAGCGTATATCATTTACCTGCGGAACGAATATCTACCTCATGAATCGTTCCATTATTCTTTTTTACCATTACCTCCACAGGACTGCCCATATCAAACTGTACCATCGAAGCATCTTGTACCCTATCCATATCCACCTGCACATTATATTCAAACAGGTCTTTCCATTCACCCCCCGGAACACGGACACGGACTGTATAATCATCATTATGAGGCATACCTGTTTTCAATCCTTCGGGATAAGTCACCAACTGAGCCTGTGCAACCGCACAACACACCATAAGACAAAAGGCTAATAACTTTTTCATTTTTATGCTTTTCTTTTTAAATACGTTTGATAAGCATTTTCCACTCAAAAATAAAAGCCTATTAACCATTTTCTCATCAACAATGATCTTATCTTCTAGAATTTATTCCGTTCCACCTCTTTTCCTTCCTGAAAGAATACCACTTCATACGATGCGTTATCATCTGATAGTAACATATCCGAATCAAACATCAGACACTCAATCTCATAAGGTTGCAATGTTTTCAAAGCAATCCTTCCCTGGCTGGAACCGTTGCATATCACCTCAACTTCCGTCGGTTCCGATGCAGACAAACCAAAGTTCTGTATCTCTACCTTCAACCCACCTTTTTCTTTATCAAACAGAGGGCGACGGGCGGAGAGCAGAGCCGGCCGATAATTCACGTATGGCAAACGGGCATAACCATACAACATATTCCCTTTTTTATCTTTACCTATCATTTTAGGAGCAAATTCATCCGAAGTGATGCCACTGCCCTTCGCTTTAAAGACCACAATCAAATCTTTGCCCGAAACCTTGGTCTTCACAGGCTTGCAACCACGTCCAAAATTCACTTCGGTAAATGAACCGAATCGCAACGACTTTACATCCACATCTGTCTGCGGATTAAAACCTGATTCGGCAGCAATCTTTACCTCAATGGTACGAGTAGACGGAGTGATCTCTTCTTCATTCAAAACAGACAATAGCATTCCTTTATTCAGAGGAATACTTATATTTTTGGAACTATGTTTATCGTTAGGCAGATCGTTCCATTTAATGGTATCAATCACGGCAAAATTCATTTGGACAGCACGCCCCTTCTCATCCTGAAAAACTTTAGGGCGCTCATATTTAAACCAATGTTCCACCGCTCCATCCTTATGGAATGATACACCCGGCACGTATGCTTCCCCTTGTTCTGTCACCCAATGCACTCCGTCCTTGGAACGCTGATAGAAAGCAATTCTGCCCAACCAGTCATTCACGATCAAGTGATATTGCAACTCATCCCGCCATACCACGGGATCTTCGAATCTGCCTTCCACATCCGGATAAACCCGTTTGTCAGTCAACTGCATATAAGGTGAAAGTCCGTCTTTACTGATCCAGACACCTCCACCCCGACATACCATCAGGTAAGAATCATCCTGACGGCGGGCAAAAGTCAAATTGGAAAGCCCCTCTATAATTTTTCGGTCACGAGAATCAAAACTGAATTTACCATACGTCCACACCTTGCTGTCCACCCCATCTGCTATATAGTAACCGTCAATCACATAGACCACGACACGGCCATCCTTTAACCGGAACGCTTCCGGATTATGTCCTTTTCCCACAGAATTTTGAATTTTAAAAGGTCCTTCCAACCGATCACTTACTGCATGGAAAACAGTAGAATTCGACCAAAACATGTGCCCTTTCGGAGAATCCTCGGGCCAGCCACACACAAACAAATGGTATTTACCATCCGTATCCTGCAATATATTTCCTCCCCAAAAAGAAACTCCGGGAAGTTCTATTCCATTATCCACATAACGATTCAGTACACTGTCCGTACCCCAAATCCCCTTAATCTGAATGCCGTCCGGCATAGGAAGGAAACGGTCCATAAAACGTGCGCCTTTTACTAAATGCTGCCATTCGGCAGGACGTTCACGCTCGGTTATCTGCGCATCTACTGAAGTTAAAAAGAAGCTTGCCGCTATTAAAAAGAAGAGTTTTTTCATTGTGTCATTCATTACACGTTAACAAATCGTTTATTTATGTGCTCAAAAATAAAAAGATTAAGCTGACCTAAATATAAGTCAGCTTAACAAAAAGCACGTAAACCTTTGCGTAAAATAAAAAATCCACAGATACCCCTTAAGAAGCCACCTGTGGATTTATTTAACCAAACATGGAATTACAACTGACTAACCTCTTCGAATGTCAATCCTGTAATTTCCATAATATCTTCTGTAGAGAATCCTTTTTCTTTCATTCTCCGGGCATTTCGAAGAACACCTTCTTTAATGCCCTCTTCACGACCTTCTTCACGACCCTCCGCACGACCTTCCGCACGCCCCTCTGCACGCCCCTCTGCACGTCCTTCTAATCGTCCCTCTATCTTTCCCTCTAACTTAGCAGAATCAAGAACATCATTCTGGATCATCAAAGCGCTAAGATGTTCATCATAGGCATGGCGTTCCTGAGGCGTCATTGAATAATATTTCAATTTTTCACGTGCCTCACCCAATCCGGGAGCAGTCGTGTCAGGACGAATAATACCCGTCTTCAAATATTCTATCCATTCCTCTAAAGGGGTCACCGCCACCTTGTTAAACTCATTCACACGGATCAGAAAATACTCCGGATAAATTTCGGAAGGCATACGGGGCACAATGGCATCCTTTTCCCGAGTACTCACTTGAAGGAAGTCTCCTGTATGCACTCCTTTAAATATATTCTGCCCATGATAGAGATAATCAGTTCCATGACCAATATCGAAATAAAGAATGCTGATAGAATATATCTTTTTAACTTTATAATAAGTTTCGCCCAATGAGATATGTTCTGTAATGGCTTTAGCCACTCCATACAGGATACGCTCCAAATAATACAGCTCACGCGTATTTTGAATCTCGATGATAACAATCTCATTTTTACTATTGAGAGCTTTGATATCAACCCGATTGAACTTATCATTCTCCGTTTGCTGGTTACCCTCGCTTTCCAAAATCTCCACTATATGAATTTCATCACCTATCAGTACCGTAAGGAATCCTTCGAGCACACCAAAATTAGCTTTATGACGCAGCAAACGTTTGACAGCCCAATCAAAACGGATATATTTATCTTGTAATTCCATAAGAATATAATTTATTCATTTTCAATGGACAAAGATAGCAAAAAGGATCATTCTTTAAAAATTATCCTACCTAAATAATTACCTTTTCTTTTTATTTCGCAAAGATGATTTCTTTTATATGTTCTCTCTAAAAAACACCTACCACAGAGTTTTAAATCTTCTTGAAGCTCTTGCTTGAGACTACCTTTTTTCATTTTACAAATACAATATCACCTACATGTTCCCCAACAAAGAAACGCGCCATGTCCGACGTTTTATACCATGCAGGCTTACCGGTCATATCATCCGATATAACTTTACCGTTTATCTTCAGATTCTCAAAACGAATATTCTTCACCATCCGTTCCTCGTCGTAGCCAACGATATGTGAGAGTTCGGCATGATCGCCATTATAGGTAATATCTTTAAAAAGCACATTCTCAATGCCCCTGCCCGGAGCCTTGCAATACTTCTTATTGTAAAATATACGCAGATTCACCAATTGTCCTTGCCGGAAATTCTCGATGCGGATATTCTCGAACCGTACATTCCGGACCAGATTATTATCACCTGCATTGATAGCCAGACAGCCTTGATAATCCACTTGCATTTCCCGATGATCCAAAATATCAATGTTCCGGTAAGTCAGATTCTCCATCACTTCATTCCTATCCACATCTCCGTGTAACCCGATAAAAATAGGGTGCGCCACATCTGCCCACAAGGTAGAATTCTGCATTGTCACATTACGGCATCCGCCATGAAACCCCATACGTGTAGCATACACGGTAGTGCAATCATCGGAGTTACGGCAAAATACTCCATCAAACAAGACGTTGTTGCTGGCAAACACATTCATACCGTCCCCCCACCCATATGAACTAATAGCCTTTACATTGCGGATTGTCACACTGTCCGAACCTCCAGTGGGACATTGGGTTGTGATGAGACCTTCCACATATATATTTCGTGAATTAATAATGCTGATACCTGCTCCACGACCCTCAGGATGCACCTCACCTCGTCCCAAAATTTTCACATCACGGGCATTGACCGCACGGATACATCCACGCACAATGGCCCCACCTGCCACATAGACAGTCTTTCCCGAAGGAACATTGAGTGTATCGCCGGGTAACTGATGTATTCCCGGAGCAAAATAAATCAGATTCTTATCTTTCAATTTCTTCGGGCGATTTTCATCTATCGGATTCGCAAAAAGATGAAGATTATGGAATATGTCTCCATTTACCTCAATGGACAGATTACGCGGACGGTCTAGCGTAAAAGTCATCGTACTGCCGCTAATCTGCGGAGTGATACCATACGACAACGGACGCACCCTGCTACTCTTTACTTCTCCTTTATTATAAGTAACGGAAACTTCCACCTGACCGGAAAAGTCAAAATATCCCATTGAGGCTAGTTCAACATGATGCTTCGTCTGGCGTACTTCATCTACTTTCACCGGATAAGTAACTACTTCTTTCCATCCACTGCCAGATTGCCTCACCCGAACTGTAAAATCGTCTTTCAACTCCACCCCGTCACCAGGAACCGTATAAGTTATCAACTGGTTTTGTGCATAAAGAATACAGGTCATCATCCATAAAAGACCTGTCAAGCATAATGTTCTCATTCTTTTCATTTGTAAAGTCTGCTATTTATTTTAGAATATACGTTCAATAACGATCAATCACTCAAAGCGCCTACCAGCAATTCTAATATACCACAATTTCATTATCAATTAGGGCATGAAATAATCCTTTACCTAAAGAATATTCTTATTTCACACCCTAACTACTATAAATCAGTCTATTGATTTTCGATTTATCCTTCAGTTTTTATTACCAACCAGGATTCTGCGTTAATTGCGGATTCAAACGTATCTGCTGACGAGGAATAGGATCTAAATAATCCCTTTGTGTATAAAGCAAATTACCAGCCAAAGTTGCTATAGAACGTCCATAGTCAGGGTCGTTAGGATCAGAGCCCTCATAAAGCCCATAAAGCAAAGGATATTTTTCTGGATAATAACAGGGTTCACCGAAGTAAGTGGCATCATTGGCTTTCTCTGTTTCGTATGCCGTCCCCAAAACATGTCGACCCAATTTACGACCAGTCAAGTTAATATGCGCAATACCCCAACGTTTTAAATCGTCCATACGAAAACCTTCACCAAAAAGTTCACATGCACGCTCTCTACGTATTTCATCCAACATATTCATTTTTTTACAAATAGTTTTTCCTGTAGCATGATCCCAATAACCAGCATCCCAAACATTAGCAATTAACGCATTGGTCAAAGGAGCCACTCCAGCACGAGCACGATTTTTATTAATAGAGAAATTAAGATCTTCATCTGAAATGTTTCCATTATTCAATTCACAAGTCGCCTCGGCATAAATACAATGCACCTCTGCCAAACGAATCAATGGAAAATCTGCAGATTCTGTATTATCCGGACGATTTGCCCCTTCAATCAAATACTTACGGCTGCTGTATCCCCCCATTGTACTATTATTTCTAATTGTGGGATGGAAGACTGCACAAGAACTACTATATACGGGATCAGTAGGATCATAATGATCATTGTCCTTAGGAAACACAGGAGTAGGATAAGGTTGACTAGCATCCATACGTTGACGTCCATCTTCAGTACGGCTACTATAAGATACACGGTCAGGTAAGAAAGTACAACCAACAAAACGATAATCACGATTACGATATTCACCTATAAATGTTGCATATCCCTCGAATTCTGGATTATTCTGCGCATCAGACATACTACCTGTATAACTGATACGAATAGGAAGTCCATTACGACAAAGGAAAGATTCACCAAACTGAGCACTCATACCCGTTGCTGCACCTACCATGACCGAATGCGATAAATTAATACCACCACGACTCAGATCGTAGTCATATTTTTTTGAGAAAATAAATTCTTTATTCGTACTTTTTCCAGCACTTTTGAAATTAGGAATATTTCCACCCTTATCATCAATATTAAACAAATAGTAATAACTCAAAGAATCACATTCTGCCCACAACTTATAAGTTCCACTTTCAGCTTCTTCTATCACCTCTTTTGACATCTGCTTTGCTTCTGTCAACATATCGGTTATAGAAGGATATCCTTCCGGTTTAACAGTTCCTGCCCCCTGCGAAGTCCCATCACCATCTAAATCATAATTGATAGCAGGAACATACTTTTCCCACGTAGCCTCATAAAGCAATACTCTGGCCAAAAAAGATTTGGCAGCTTCCTTGCTTACTTTTCCTTTGCTTCCTTCCGGAATTTCCGTTTCTTTAGGCAAACGCTTTACAGCCTCTCTTAAATCGGACATAATAAAGGCTGCCACCTCATACCGACTGTTTCGCGGGGCCTGTAACACTCCATCACTAACAGTCAACACATGGTCTGAAATAGGCACACCACCAAAATGTTGCAACAAATAAAAATGCTGCCATGCGCGAAAAAAATAAGCAGTCCCCACAGACTGGGCAATATCACTTTGGCTACCATCATAAGCTTCTGCCTTTTCCAACAATATATTGCAAGTACGGATATGCGAATAAGGCTTATCCCAACTCCAATTTCCTTCCGGTGCCGAACCACCTCCATTGCTTCCTAATCCACTGATATCCGTCCCTCGGTCCATTATATCACCGTATGACGGCTTATTATCCAGATTTTTCCATCCAATTACATTATATAAAGCATTGGCTGCCTGTTCAAAATGTTCAGGAGTCTTAAACACAATAGCCTCTGTTCCCTGAGACAACGGTTCTTTATCAAGAAAGTCACTGCATGCAGTCAATGACATCACCACAGCCGATGCAAGAAAAAATTTATTTATTATGGTTTTCATATGTTTATATTTTAACAGGTTATTAGAATGTAACATCTACTCCGAATGTCAGCAATCTGCTGAACGGGAATGTGTTATTTGAATTTTCACCATATTCCGGATCATATCCATCCTTTACTTTTGTCCATTCCCAAAGATCATCACCGGAGAAGTAAACTCTCAATTTACTGAGTCCGGCTTTTGAAATCCACTTTTGAGGCAATGAATACCCCACTACCAAAGATTTCAAACGGACATACCGATTATTCTGAACACTGACATCTTTATTATTATAATTCCACTTATTAAAATTCTGGTCACGTGAAGCAATAGTATATTCTGCATCCCGATTATTCTCACTCCACATTTTCCCTGCGAAGTTTTTATTTTGCAGAACATAATTTGTAGTCCATGGAGCAGCCAAATATCCACCTCTTAACAATACTTGTTTACCTACTCCTTGGAAGAAAGCCGAGAAATCGATTCCTTTCCATTCCAATCCCAATTTAAAGCCAAATGTCAAACGAGGGGCCATATCTCCTGCATAGTAAAGATCATCTTTTGTTATAGCACCGTCACCATTCAAATCGACTACTTTACGAGCCCCCGGACGAAGTGTATTAGTAGATGCCTCCTGAGGGGCAGGAAGAATATTATTAGCTTTCGGTCCTGAATGATCCGCATTCCAATAATACTTCTCATAATATGCAGCCACTTCATCTGCACTTTGGAAAATACCATCAGTTTGGTATACATACAATGCTTGTCTTGGCATACCGATTAAGCGATTTTCATTCTTACCCTCATTAGGTACATTTTCATTATTAGCTAATTCAAGCACTTTTGACCATGCATCCGAAAGAGATCCTCCAATGTTATACTTTACCTGACCTATTTGATCATTCCAATTCAAAGCCAACTCCCAACCACGGGCACGAAACTTACCATTGTTGGTTTTAGGAGCAGCCGCACCTAAAATAGAAGGATATTGTACATCAATAAACATACCGTTATTGGTCTTGATAAAATAATCAAATGAACCTCTCAAACGATTGCTAAGAAAAGCAAAATCCACTCCCACATCGTGGCTGTCAATAGTTTCCCATGTACGTTCCGCAGATCTCATACCGTCTACCCACAATGAAGTATGCGTACCGGGATTTACACCAAAAATAGTCGTACCAGTTTTGATAGTAGCAAATCTCTCGTAATTGTCAATACCTTCCACACTACCTGTTCTACCATAATTGTAACGCAACTTCAAATCACTCAACCATGAAACATCTTTTAAAAAGTCTTCATTTGAAAGTCTCCAAAAACCAGAAATAGAATAAAAATTTTTCCAACGTTGTTCTTTCGCCAACTTAGAAGACCCATCCCGACGACCCAATACCTCTATTGAATATTTATCAGCATAAGTATAATTCAAACGCCCTAAATAAGAAACCAATCCCCAAGAATTCTGTCCACCATATGCCTCATTATTATTTCCATTCACCCATACATCCAAATCTGCTAATCCAGACCCCGGATAAACAGCACCGGATTTACGAACCGCACCTACCCTTTTATATGTTTCTTGTTCGGCAGTCATACCCAACATGGCAGAAACGCTATGCACATCAGCAAAAGTACGATTATAATTAGCAAAAGCACCTAAAGTAATGTTTTCCCATTTCGCTATTTCTTCTTTCAATTGTCCGGGACCTTGCTTATTACCAGTCTGTGTACCTACCCAATCATAATATTGTACTTTATTCTTCACTTCCTGCATATTTCTCTGTACAGTCTTATAAGCCCCCGAAGCTGAAATAGAAAGTCCTTTTACCCATTTAGAAAAATCATAAGTTGCTTTAGCACTTCCTCTAAAAGTTGTCAATGAATTTTTCTTCTCCCCTCCTTGGGTCAACCCACCAATAGGATTCCGGTTACCACTAAATGTATCATAAGCCTGACCATTTTTATTATACACAGTCCAAAACCAAGGATCAAAATATCCAGCTCCCACATCAGTAGTTGGGGTTATAATATCACGTTTGTCATACGACATACTTGTTTCAAATTTCAAAGCATCTGTCGCTTGATAATCAGCATTTAAACGACCACTATATTTTTTTTCTCCATCATTAGCAACTTTCAACTGTGAATTATTATCCGCATACCCCAAAGACGCTCGATAACTAAACTTTTCATCTGCTCCAGAAATACTAATCGAATGCTTTTGAGAAGTTGCCTGACCATAAAGATAATCCATCATATACACATTTGGGTCCCAACGTTCCACTTTATCACCATTTTGTAATGTCAAGACTTTACCTGCACGAAGAGCATTAAAAAGAGTTTCCCCCTTATATACTGTTGGTGCACCAGTAGCCGGATCAATATCCGATTGATCCAAAGTAGGACCACCAAAAGAATTAAATATCCACCAATTTACAGCTTTATGAATTTCATCAGCAGTAGTTAAACTAGGATTTAAAGCGGCAGCATCATTATATTGAGCTTCATAAAACATATCCAACCATTCCCGATTATTTGTAATAGGAGGCTGAATACCGTTAATTGTGCGACTAACAGAGCCACTATATGATATTTGAGCCTTTCCTTTTTTACCACGCTTTGTTGTTACCAGTACAACACCTGAAGCCGAACGGGCACCGTATATCGCAGCCGAAGCATCCTTCAAAACTGAAATATTTTCAATATCACTTGCATCCATAGCATTTAACTCATCCAATGAACCTGTTATACCATCAATGATAACTAATGGAGAAGATTTTCCATTAACAGAAATATCACCACGTATTTTCATCTCTGCTCCCTCACTACCCGGACGAGTAGAAGTGCGTGTAATAGTCAATCCCGGAACTTCACCTTGCAAAGCTACTGTAGCATTAGCAATACCCTTATTTTTAAAAGCCTCATCCCCCTTGATCTGACTAATAGAACTAGTTAAAGAAGCTTTCTTTTGGGCACCATAACCAACTACTACTACTTCATCCAGCACCTCAGTATCCTCTTTCAAAACGACCTTAACGTTTGTTTCCCCTGATATATTACCTTCCTGAGTCTTGTATCCGATATAAGAAATGACCAATATGCCTTTTTCCGGAACATTATTCAATGTAAAATTACCATCAAAATCGGTAATTGTACCATTAGTCGTGCCTTTTACTTGTACCGTAGCACCAATTACCGGTTCTCCTGTAGCATCCACCACTTGCCCTTTTACCGTTCCAGTCTGCATAACAGTCTGCACCCCATTCACCTCTGCAAATACAGTCTGCGGGCTACCTGCCAACAAGGCAGAAGCCATCACCGTAGAAAACAAGATTCTTCTCGATGAAAATTTAAAGAATTCGTTTTTCATAAACTTAAAATTTAATATTAACAGTTTTATTGTTGTTTTCTTATTATATACACTGTTTGATAAACTCGCGCACCTCATGCCGCCCTATCCTTAAATGGTTTTCAACGGTACGGTGCGAAAGATTTAATTCCGCTGAAATATCTGAAATAGATTTGTCTTCAAAACGACTCATTGCATAAATAGTACGACGCCGTGGAGGAAGCAAAGACAATCTATATTTCTCACACGCTTCCAAATCATTGGCCACCACACGAAGTTCTGTTTCATTTGTATAAGCAACCGTATGCTCATATAAATAAGAAGTAACTTCTTGCCTCTTATAATAACGACGTAAATAATCAGTTACCAAATTACGGGCAATAGTAAAAATGAAATACTTAATAGTCTCTGCACAGAGCATCCGATCGTAGTCCATCAGCCGTACATACACATCTTGAGCCAAGTCTTCCGCCTCTTCTTTATGAGCTATCCTATAATAGATATACAGATAGACCGAATGATGATAATTCGTATAAGAATCCTCTATTAATTGAGTAGATTTCATGGATATGTTTTTCATGTCTTCAGCTTTTTGGGTTACATTTACGAATGCAAATATAAAAGGTAGAAGGACAAGAAAAACACTTTTTCTATTCTAATAAATCTCATATCATTATCCTAGACCAAAGACAGACTAATCCGCTAGTTTATAACAGATTAAGAATTTGATACACTCAGTATCATATAATAATTTGAGACTCTCAACAAAAAATAGAGAGGTTATTCATTGTTTTTCCCAATACTTCGGATGTACTCATTGGGAGTGATATTAGTCGCTTTTTTAAAATATCGAAAGAAAGAAGCTCTTGAACTGAACCCACACAACTCAGCCAAAGCACTCAAAGTGTATTTAGCATATTCATCTTTCTCCACCAAGCGCTTGAATTCAGCTATGCGATAATCATTGATATAATCATAATAATTACGGTTTAGATACTGATTAAATAAATAGGACAAAGTATGAGATGATGTGCCAATGGACACAGCCAAATCGGCAATCTTCAAATTAGGATTAGTATAAGGTTTTTCTCTATGCATAACAATCTCCAATTTCTCAGCCAACCGTTTACATTCCTCCACACTTATCTTATTTGTCCTGTATTTCTCTTCCGCTACAACATGGGATTCCTCAACTGGCTGCATCTCCTTTTCTATAACTTTAGCAGAGTCAGGCATCAGTTCTTCCCTTTCGTTCTCCACCTCTTTCTTTTTTTGATAAAGGACAGCAATACTTCCGGTCACCACAGCTATCACGATGAACACTATGCTCCATATACTAATAGAAGACGCTATTTTAACCGTTAGCTGAGTTTCTGACTCTGGATTCCCCATCTGTCTTACTTTAAAAGTATAATTACCGGACGGTAAATCATAATAAGTAATATCCGAACGACCTGTCAAAGCCATCCATCCGGTATCCTCACCCTCTAATTGATATTCGTATGACATAAAAGCAGGTGCCGTATAACTGAAATCAGAAAAGTAAAAGGTAACATTCTTCTGAGAAGCTTCCAATGAAATTTCACTCTTGCCGCCATCTCCCACAACAGATTGCACTACAGATTTTCCATTTACACATATATCTGTTATGGCAACCGAATAGGGAACGGATTTCCTCTGATTCATCCGCACTGTATCCAAATACAGAAGCCCTTTGGAGTTTCCAAACCAAATGCCGTTCTCATCACGTACCGGCGGACAAAGAGTAAAAATGGAACTGGGAATACCATCAACAAAATTATAAGGAATAAAATGGTCTTTCTTATCATACCGGAACAAACCATTGTTAGTTCCCAGCCATAACCACTTTTCACGATCCTCTACAATAAACATACCATCATTCCCATCCAAAGGAGTCCCCGGCTGCAAACGCCTAAAAATAGTCATAGACAAATCAGAGATAAAAAGAGAGCCTTTGTCCGGAAAAAAATAAAGATCATGGTTGGAATCTTCGTAGATCACTCTTATTTTTTCCTTATGAATAAATCCCTTAGGAAACACATCGGTTTTCAATGTCCGGGCAGAGGGGTCCCAAATGCACATTCCATTCTCTGTACATATCCATCCTTTATGAGTGGAATCAAAATAGATTTCATATACGTTCCCTTCTGGCAACTTAGAATTGGCACTGGTATAATGAGCTATCTGTCTGCCGTCTTTATAGCAGAATATTCCTAAAGATGTTCCTATCCACAAATTCTTTTCACGATCCTGCTTGATACAAAAAATATGTCCCTTACTAAAAGGCATTCCTCCATCCGGTTCAAAATCTCTGAGTGTCAAAGTCGCAGGATTTAAAACATACATTCCACCACCGTATGTACCTATATAATACTCATTCTGATAATACAGACAACTGAAAATCATATTTGAGCGTAACTGTGGAACCTTGAAACTTTTATAACGATGATTTTCTTCGTCAATATAAAAAAGTCCGTCACGAGATCCAATCAGTTTCTCTTTCTCTTTGATAGCAAGTGCACGTACTGGCATATCTCTGGAATCAAAAAAAGGAGCATACGTATAAGTGGAGAACAGCCCACTCTGATATAATGTGTAATCCAACCCCAGCTGATAGAATCCTACCCAAATCAAACCTTCTTTATCAACCAAAACAGAATAAACGGAATTAGAACGCAAAGTTTCATCCTTCCCTGTTTCATGACGCATGGAACGAACAACTTTCTTTTTATCCGTTGATACAAAATGAACTCCGTTACCATCGGTTCCCACATACAAAAGGCTTTTCTCATCACCGGATAAAGAAGAAATTACATTACAACCTACATCAACAAAACGAGCAAATTCTTTAGTTTGTGTATCAAAACTGATGATTCCCTGCCCCATCGTTCCTAAATAAAGCATACTCCCAATCCTAGCTATATTCTTAAAAGAACAAACATGCTTCTCTTCCATCACATTATGATAAGCCTCTATTTTTCTATCTGAAAGTCGCAGAGAATAAAGACCATTCTCCGTAGCCATCCAAAGTATTCCATCTTCTCCCAAATTCAAGCCACCAATAGAGTTCGCCGCCGACAACATATTAGGATCTATCATAATTTGGTTCAAGCTACCTCCTTTATAAATGAAAAGCCCCCTTTCTGTTCCTATATAAAGTATTCCTTTCCCATCATGTAAAAGAGAGCGCACAGCATATCCTATCGTTTCACGGGCAATGGGCTCCAAACTATTTCTCTGCTTGCTAACACGCCATAATCCACTACCATTCCCCATCCACAATTCATTGCGAGGCATCTCAGCAATGGCATTTACCCGTTTCAATTTTTCATCTGAACCCGGAATAAGATAATGTTTGAAATGAATTCCATCAAAACATTCCAACGAATTGCCGGTCCCCAACCACACATAACCTAAAGAATCTTTATAGATGGCATTTACCACTAAATCTGATAATCCCTCAGTTACAGACAAGCCACGAAAAGCGTAGGAACGAGAGAAAATGGGTAAAGACAAGAATATAAGAAACAATATAAATATAAATCTTAAAATGTTTTTCATTACATTGTGCATATTTGGAACCTCGTGTTTATCAAATAATGCAAATATAGTGAAAAGGGAATATATTTTCCCTATCAAAAAAAGAAAAAATCATCATCCACTTCTTATTTGCTGTATGAAAAAGAAAGGATGATGATTTAAAAAGATTACTTTATAAAAGAAAGTTTATATCAAAGTTTGCGTAAATCATGTCCGGGCAACAAATTATATTCTTTTCCATTCATCCTGACTTTACAAGGTGCAGAAGCTGCATATTTCCAAACGCCCTCTTTATACACCAACATCACATCTGTTACTGTCAATGAACTTATTTCAACATGTGGAGTTTTCAATAGTGTACCTCCTCCCAAAAAGAAAATACAATCATCGCCTTGTTTATTTCCCCACAATGCATAAGCAGCTTGTACAGTCATTTCTCCACTTTTACACAAATGACCTGCATCATCCGAAGAAATAATCCGGTCCACACGCCCCTCTTTTTGTTGAATACAAATTCCGACATGACTTCCAGCCACACCACTTTCCACTTCTGGAAAAGTAACGGAGGAAATACATCCCGGCTCCTTTACCGAAGAAGGTTCATAAACAGCTACAAACGGACGATTCCAAGCTTCACCTTGTTGGCGGGCTACAAAAGTCAACGTAGGTTGCTCTTTGATAGCATAAGGCATATCCGGAATCCGGCTCAATCCTTCAGTCATCGGGCTCAAAGCCGAGAAGACTTTACGTTCAGGAGCACCTTTCATCCACATATTCATACTGATATTATCCTCATCCGGCATCTGTATAGTAAACGTTGTTTTAATATCTTTGGAGGTCTCGGCACTTTTCTTGTCAAACAAATAAGAATAGGCATATATATGTGCCCCAGCAAAAGCCAGTTCCTCCGTTGGTTGAAGAAACAAGCTACTCCCGTCAGCAGCAGTCAAGTTCATGGTTTGTCCCATATTATGATAAAAATAATCATGCATTTTATCTCCTCCCTCCACTTTCCTGCTACGGAAAATATCGACATAATATCCGTTCTTTTCTCCTGTAGTCACAATACTCATCATACGGTTTTGATCAGCTTGTGATTCAGGTTCACGGAAAAAGACTTCACTATAACTCACAGGCTGATAATCTACTTTCATCCCTGCTTCGGGGTAGCAGTTCAATAATTTGAAAGCATGATTGCTTTTCATAACCGGATAAGAAGAGATTCCATCTACACAAACCGTATTGTGTGCAGGGAACTGACTATAATACTCCAAATAATCCAAACCGGAATAAAGGGTCAAGCCAATACCTCCATCCGGTGCCAGACGATATCCTTTTCCATAAAGTTCCATGCTGATGCCATTGGCATGCATGTGATTCCCTTCACTGGCATTTTGGGCAATCATCAAACTATGACGTTTGTCCATGCCATTGCGTTGCACCAACCAACTGGCATTGGGAGCATAAAAAGTAGGAGTTACATAATCATTGATATCACCGGCAGGTATCTTATCATCAATTACCAAAGGCTTGTCACTGAAAAAAGAAGTTACCGCCACCCTCACATTTTTCTTTTCAGTCGCCGGTTTGGAGGCATCGGGATCAAATAACTTCAACATAGCAGTAAATTGTCTTTCCTGATCTTTTTTACCATGTTTCTGGGCATTAGCTACCATACGGGCAAAGATAGCAGGATTCAATTTACCGGGATGTGTATCGCCAAAACCCATTGTCATACAATCCGGAAACAAATATTGCGGGTCGGCGGCCACCGCTTTTTTTATGACAGGAATCTCCTCGGTCAGGTCCATACCCAAATTACGGTCAAAGATAGTGACCATATCCGTATAATCCCCGACAACTACCTGACTATAACCCGGACATTCAGCCCAAATACCGGTTTCAGCATCATAACCATAATCAGCAAGCTGTTTCAGTGACCATTGACGGATGGAAGAACGATTCAACACATAATCAATATAATACTCGCCTCCCTTTTTATCCGGATAAGAAGCATCAGATTCCAAAATCATGCCGATGCTCATGATATAACGTGCCTGCATCAGATTCCAGTTATTATGCGGCACTCCATTATCAATGATATTATCCGCCCATTTCTTGAATGCTCCGGCATAGATGTCCATCTTATCAGCCTTATCGGTTTTCAAATAATCATATAAAAAATCATACAATGGAACCAAAGCATTCACAGCATCCTCGTGAATGACTTCAAAACTGCTCATACCCACCAAAGTCTGCTGATGTCCATGATTCAAATCCTTGGGAACATTCCGGTAATAAATCCCCGTCATATAAGTGTCAAATACCGAAGCTGCCAAATCAGCATATTTCTTCTCCCCGGTCATCCACCAAAGAAAAGCGGCATCACGGGCGATACCCAGTATCTCTACATTAATACTTTGGATGATATTTCCGGTTTTACTGATATTCACCCATTCGTACGGTCTGCCTTCCAACGTCCCATTTGCCAGATACATTCCCCGAGCATCTTCCTGATAAGGCTTCAAATCTTCCAGCTTGGGACGTACATAGTTAGTTGCATGACTGCGTGCACCGGTATACATCACCGTAGGAGCCGGCGCCTTCTCTCCTCCTGCATGATCATAATATTCTCCTTTAATATATACCTCCGTTGCATGAGTTTTCCAATACATTTGCAAACGGGAAGTAAGCCATTCAGGCCCTCGGTCAGCATATCGGTCAGTCCGTTGCTTTAACTTTTCAAACACTTCCTGTGCCCACGGTTCTTCCTTTATCAACTTCTGCGTTTCAACTTTGCCATTACTATCCGTCAGATAACGGGGATGACCTTGTGACAGTTTCACCGATAAGGAAGTTTCCTGTGCATATAATACACTTGTTACAAGCAAGCATATCCATAAAACGATCTTTCTCATAATTCTATTCATTCTCTTTCACAAAAATACGTATCATAAAGCTATTCCACTCAATCCAAATGAATTATTTTATCATCCGCCTCTTCCATTCAAATTTAAAGTTACCGAATATAAAATGTTTGCTTTACCGGCTCTGCAGTCTTTATCTTAGGATCAGAGTTTTTTCCGTATTGCCATGCTATTACAGTTACTTTTACCGGATAGGTGGTTTTAGGAGGAATAGCAGTTAATATCAATCGATTACCATCCACATAAGCCGGTCCCGATTCCACATAAAAATCGACCGGCAAGCCACAACTGGAAACAGCAGATAAAGAAACGTACTTAGTACCACGCTTTATGTCCGGTAACGTTGCAAACTTAATATATTGCTGCTGTCCTTCCGTATTTTTAACCGGAATTATCATCTGAGCTTGCTGAACAGCCGGTTTATATTCTTCATCTCCCGGATGAGTTATTGAAAAAACAATATCCGATTTCTTGTCCGTCCATAAAGTTCCCCGATTCCATTGTATTCGAAATGTCACAGAATCAACTAAAACAACTGGGCCGGTAATCATCTGCAGGACCGGAGCTTTTCCAGCATGACCAATAGATGCCCCAACAGGCAAATCAGTCCAATTGGAAAGTCGGGGACTTTCTCCTGGAACAGTATCCAAAAAAACAGGGGTCAATTGAAATGTGATACCATCTTCCTGTGGTATAAAAGCCGGGTGAACTTGTAAATGAGTATTCTGTTGGGATACTGTTTTTCCGTTTTGAGACACACTTACCAATTGTGGCTTCATATCGTAATATCGGGATTGATACGCCAAAGTAGCCTCTATCATCTCACGATCAAAAAACCAAAATGCTTGTGCAGGATCCCCTTTAAATTGATTTACCGGTGCCGGAATACATGAAGGCTTTTCATTTTTTTTCCATCGCTCCATCAACCATCCCTCCTTTGTCGGATCTACGTGTCCATAATGCATTGCCTTCTTGATATAGAGAGCTATATATTGTGCTTTTTCCGGAGTATAGGCAAAGTGTCCTTCAGCAGGACAGGCCAACATGCTTAAAGGCAGCAATGGATGCTCCTTACGTTCTTTCAAACCTTCATTGCTCCATGTATGTGCTGATTCATATTCTCCCATGGTTTCCAGACAAGGAATTTTATTGATGTTACGTTCTCCCCAAATATCCGGACATAGCCAGCGATCACGATGATATGGCCACTGACCACTGACAGAAATGCATGCCAATGTACGTTCCGGTTTATAGGCAGCAAGATAATAAGGCCAACTAGCAGCAGCCGAATGTCCTATGGCTATTAAAGGAGCTGTAGACAACTCTTTATATCCAGATTCTTCAGCAAGATCTGCCAAAAGGCCATCCAAAGTTTCCCATGCCCCATCCGTAAAATCAAATCCATGATTGAAAGAAGGACATACCCATATTTGAGCAACATCAAGCTCAGCCATACGTTGTCGGAAAGCCTCATCTTCAAGGATAGAAATTTCCTCCATATTGTGTTGGGCAACCAAGATTGCTTTTACTTGTTCACACTGCCCGGGAATCCACAAGTAAGCCCTTGACTCAGGATTTTTGGGATGAGTACTAAAATTATGGACGGGTACAGACCATTGCCAAATTCCTGTTTGTGCAACAAGCGTAAATGATAAAAGCCAACCGAATATTCCAAATAAAAATACATGTTTCATAGCTATCTTCATTGTTTATTATAAAAACGAATCAGAATCAAGAAACACTCAACTTTATTCTAAAATTATCTTCCAAAGAAATGAGTAAAAACCTATCTTTGTACGTATTAGATACATATACAAAACTTAAATAGCATGAATAAACACACTTTATCTGTAGCAATCACTTTCCTATTCTGTACCCCAATATCAGGGGGCATACCGGACGGAATTTACCACAAAGGATGGATAGACTTCAACAAGAACGGGAAAATGGATCTATATGAAAATCCTAAAGCCCCGCTGGAAGACAGAGTACAAGACCTGCTTTCACAAATGACACTAGAAGAAAAAACCTGTCAAATGGCCACACTTTACGGTTCAGGACGCGTACTAAAAGATGCGTTGCCTCAAAACAATTGGAAAACAGAAGTATGGAAAGACGGAATAGGAAACATAGATGAAGAACATAACGGATTAGGGGCTTTCAAGTCCGAATATTCTTTTCCATACGCCAAACATGTGAATGCCAAACACACCATTCAACGCTGGTTTGTAGAAAAAACACGTTTAGGTATCCCAGTAGATTTCACCAATGAAGGTATTCGCGGATTATGTCATGACCGGGCAACCTACTTCCCCGCCCAGTGCGGACAGGGTGCCACCTGGAACAAAAAATTAATAGCCCGTATCGGAGAAGTGGAAGCTAAAGAAGCAGTGGCATTAGGATATACCAACATCTATTCTCCCATTCTTGATATCGCCCAAGACCCTCGCTGGGGAAGATGTGTAGAAACATACGGAGAAGATCCTTATTTAGTAGGAGAATTAGGAAAACAAATGATTACCAGTTTGCAAAAATATAATCTGGTAGCTACTCCGAAACATTTTGCAGTTTATAGTATCCCGATAGGCGGACGTGACGGAAAGACACGAACCGACCCACACGTAGCCCCACGAGAAATGCGTACCTTATATATAGAACCTTTCCGGATGGCATTTCAAGAAGCCGGAGCGCTGGGAGTAATGAGCTCTTATAATGACTATGACGGGGAACCCATTACGGGAAGCTACCATTTTCTGACCGAAATATTACGTCAAGAATGGGGATTTAAAGGATACGTAGTATCGGATAGTGAAGCTGTGGAATTTATCTCCAACAAGCATAAAGTAGCAGATACATACGAAGACGGAATAGCACAGGCGGTCAATGCCGGACTGAATATCCGTACCCATTTCACTCCGCCTGCCGATTTTATCTTGCCTCTTCGTAAAGCTGTTGATAATGGCAAAATCTCTCAGGAGACTCTCGACAAACGGGTAGCCGAGATACTTCGTATCAAATTCCGGCTAGGCTTATTTGACAATCCCTATCGTGGCAATGGTAAACAAGCAGAACAAATAGTCCATAGTAAGGAACACCAAGCTGTATCATTGGAAGCTGCCCGTCAGTCGCTGGTATTACTAAAAAATGAAACTAACCTGCTTCCTTTATCCAAATCTATCCGTTCCATTGCTGTTATCGGTCCCAACGCCAACGAACAGACTCAATTGATTTGCAGATACGGTCCGGCCAATGCTCCTATTAAAACCGTTTACCAAGGTATAAAAGAACTGTTGCCTCATACAGAAGTGATCTATAAAAAAGGATGTGACATCATAGATCCTCATTTCCCAGAAAGTGAAATCCTTGATTTTCCGAAAACTGCGGAAGAAGTCCAATTAATGGAAGAAGCCATTCGTGCAGCTAAACAAGCCGAAGTGGTAGTCATGGTATTAGGAGGGAATGAACTGACCGTCAGGGAAGATCGTTCACGAACCAGCCTTAACCTTCCCGGACGGCAGGAAGAACTTTTAAAAGCTGTTTGTGCAACCGGGAAACCGATCATTCTAGTAATGCTCGACGGACGCGCTTCTTCTATAAATTACGCAGCAGCTCATATACCTGCCATTTTACATGCTTGGTTTCCCGGAGAATTTTGCGGACAAGCTGTGGCCGAAGCCTTGTTCGGCGATTATAATCCGGGGGGAAGACTGGCAGTTACTTTTCCTAAATCTGTAGGGCAAATTCCTTTTGCTTTTCCCTTTAAACCAGGGTCAGACGAAAGTTCCTCTACTTCCGTTTACGGAGCGTTATATCCTTTCGGGCATGGCTTAAGTTATACTACTTTTACTTACAGTGATTTACATATATCACCATCACACCAAGGAGTACAAGGAGATATCCATGTAAGTTGTAAAATCAAAAATACAGGAAAAATAAAAGGAGATGAAGTAGTACAACTTTATTTACGGGATGAAATCAGCAGCGTTACCACTTATACCAAAGTATTACGCGGCTTTGAACGTATCAGTCTGAAAGCTGGAGAAGAACAAACTGTTCATTTCAGATTGCGACCACAAGATTTAGGATTATGGGACAAAAATATGAATTTCCGTGTGGAACCGGGTAGTTTCAAAGTAATGCTCGGAGCTTCTTCTACAGACATCAGATTACATGGTCAGTTCGAAATAACGCCCTAAACCTCCCACCATTTTAACTCAGCATGGAATGACAGGAATATTCAGATTCCTATAAATACAGTATTTCATTAAAACATCGGTAAATAATCAGTTCACATCTAATTTATGTTCACAGATCCTTTACCGATGTTTTGAACAAGAATCTTTTAATCTCTATTTTGAAGATATAAATGAAGGAGGAAGTTCTTCTACACCCCATTTTTTGTTAGGCTTTGCCCCTAATTTCAACTCCAAAGTCCCCCCCTTAATAAAGTCTTCATGATAAAACCAACATTTATTCCACTTTTTCCCATTAAGGGAAGCATTTTGAATGTACATATTATCAGTTGAATTTCCTTTCGTTATGATTTGGAAAGTCTTTCCGGAATAATAACGATTGTCCAAATGAATAGTAACCTTATCAAAAAGCGGAGAAGTAATCTCATAAAAAGGCTTTTCCGCACAACCACCATCCACCTCAAACAGTCCGATTGCCATCAGAACACCTAAAGCCCCCATCTGTCCCTGATCCTCATCATCCCGATAGCCTCCATAGGGAGTCACATCACAATAAGCAGCTTTTACTTTACGCACCCACTTCTGAGTAAGCCAAGGTGCTCCTGCATAACTAAACAAATGAGCCATTCCAGTCCCCGGCTGATTACCATAATCTGTCCAATTGCCTTCCTTTGTTTTATTAGAACGGAAAAACCCATACGACTCACTCTTTTCGAAATTAGCATTCAATCTCTGAACATACTGGTCGGCACCTCCATAAAGTTCTATCAATCCTGCCATATCATGTGGAACATAGTGTGAATAAATAGCAGAGTTACTCTCGCAAAATCCTCCTTTTTCTGTCAATTCCAACGGATCAAAACAAGGTAACCAGTTGCCATCCTCTCCACGAGGTTGCATATAACCACTTTCCGGATTCCAAAGATTACGATAATTCTTTGACCGCTTCATAAAAAACTCATAATCCTGTAATCTCCCCATTGTTTTCGCCATCTGTGCCAAGCACCAATCCTGATAGGCATATTCCAATGTCATGGAAGCTCCGGTAGTATGCATCCCTTCAACATCTTTCCGTCCGTCAGGCACATACCCCCATTCCTCATAATATTTCATGCCACCGGAATAAGCTGTCTTGCTATGTTCATAACCGGCATGGTCGCGAATACCTCCCACAAAAGCATTTTTCCGCAAACCTTCATAAGCCAGTTCCGCATCATAATTACGAATTCCTTTATTATAAGCCGAAGCAAAAAAAGAAACAGCCGGATCACCAATCATCACATACGTATAATTTCCTCCTGATGGTCCACGGGGAATCAGACCTCCGTTTTGATACATATCTATCATTGTATTACAGAAATTATCCATAACTTCAGGATATGCCATAGACCAGAGTATGTTCAGTGACCAATGACTTCCCCACCATGCATCAAAGTTATGATGATTATACAAAGGTTTTCCATCTTCTCCCAAAGGAATTTGCCGTATGCGCGGAAAGTCGGAAGTCATATCCATATAATGTCCATCGGCATCACTGACTACATGGCGTCCCAATAAGGCATGCCACAAATCCGTATAGAGTTTTATTTGCTGTTCTCTGCTACCGCCTTCCACTTCTATCCTTCCAAGCCAATCATTCCATTCGGAAAAAGAAGACTGCTTTACTTGCTCAAAATCCCAGCCTGACAGTTCCGTTAACATATTCTTACGTGCCTGTTCTACACTGACATATGAAATCGCCACTTTCAGCATCACCTTTTCGTCTTTTTCTGTTTTAAATCGGACTGCCATACCCGCATTCTTACCTGATATTCTTTCCGGATTGCTATTAGATTCTATCCGGCCTTCGCGCCAAGATACAACCTTATCCATTGGCTTGCTCAATTGTGCATAAAAATAAACAGGAGTATCTTTAGGACGACGTCCTGTACGTTCCATCATCTCCCATCCGGCTATTTCCTTATCACTTACTTTCCAAACCTCCGAATAAGCTGTAGGTCCATGTGCCAAAAACGCTCCCGTATCAAATAAAATATAACTGGCATCACTTTTCGGAAAAGTATAACAATGAAAGCCTACGCGCATAGTAGAAGTCAACTCTGCTGTTATGTCATAATCTGTCAGTTTCACTTTATGATATCCCGGTTTAGCTATCTCTCCATCATGAGTAAAAGCCGATTGATAAGCATTCATACCCAAATGCCCTTTAAACTCGCCAACGGTAGGCATCACCGCCACACCGGACATCTGCCAATTATGAACATGACTAAAACAGCGTATTTGTTTTGAGTCATACAGATATCCTGATCCCCAAGAGTGCTCGGTATCCGTATCAGGGCTAAGGCTGACCATACCAAACGGACGACATGCCGAACTGAAAAAAAACCATCGGGAACGGTGACTGTCAACAAAAGGATTTACCAAGTCAACATAATTCTTTTTAGTCCCCGCTTCATTGAACAACAAAGAACCAAAAGCAGGCTGATCACGATCGTATCCTTCAGGACGAATCTGCCGAAGAACCTGTTCCGTATAAGGCATCTGCATCCCTTTCCGTATAACAAAATGATTGTAGGCCATTTCAAAAATCGGCATATATCTACCCCTTCCTTTATTAGATATCTCAGTCCAGTTGCTATATTTTCCTGTGACATCCTTCCACACAGCAAAAGGAACATTATACCCCAAATTATATTTTGCGACATACTCAAACCCTTTCATAAGCCGGTTATCAAGAGCCGAATATAAATCATCACCTTGTTGCCAAGCTATTTCACAAACAGTTGCCAGGGCACCTATACCCAACATGCTATGCCCCTGATCACGACCACTCTCCTGTATCTGACCGGTATCCCCACTGATATAATGAGCTATTGTTCCGTTATCATTGGCATGAAGATAAAAATCAACCGCCTTATTATACATTTCCTCATTATCCCATAAAATAGCAGCTGCCATATAAGCTTTAGTCACAATAGGCCCCCAATTCCCATTTGTATAAGGCTTACGATGGTAAAAATTTTCCATTACAGGCAAGAACACTTCCCTTATCATTCTACTGATCTCATTAAACTGAACAACTGTCATCTTTTTATAAGTATGACGCAGTATTTCAGTAGCATAAATAATCTTTAATCCTTCCAACCCCACCAACAAAGGGGCATCATTCGTTTCCGGAATTCTTTTAAGTGTTCCGGCATAGCCTAACAATAATTCCAAAGATTTCTCGGCATGAGTCTTTTCACCAGTCAAAACCCACATCAATGCATTCTGATAGACTGCACTAAAGTCTTGCTCCATTTTTGATTTTGTATGACGAAACTCACCATCTCTTGAAATGATTTCAAAAGGTCCGAAAGGCTGATAATCCGCCTGAGAACAATGATGACTTTTCAATAATTCAAAAGAACCATAGGCAGGATATTCCTTATCAGCGATTTGAGCACGCATCCGCTCAATACTTTTTGTTGTATGTAATATTCCCGGATGCACAAATTTTCGGGCCTGCATCTCAAGTCCTATACTCAAAAACAGACAATAGAAACCCAATTTCAACAGGACTGATATTTTAAACTTTCTCATAACCGCTGCTGCTTATAGTTTTTGACAGATTTTATATTTCCATCGTCAGGAACTAAACGAACTGCAGCCCCCCCGGATGCTTTCAAACAAAAGTTTAATTTCGTCTTGTTGCTCACACGATAAGTAGAAACTCTGACTTTAGTACGTGTTTTCACTGATTTATCCCCATCCGTATAAATTTCCGCTATGTAGTTCTTTCCTTCGGGCAAGAAATCCAAGCTTACAGATAAAACACGCTTCTCATTATTTGTTATCGAACCGATAAACCATTCCTCTCCTTTACGACGGGCTATAGTAATAAATTCACCGACCTCCCCTTGCAACACTTTTGTATCATCCCATGTAGTATATACATCATCAAAGAATTTCAACTCGGGTTCGTCTTGAGAATCTGATGGTTTATCATACCAATACATATATTGCAACGGACTATAATAAACTGCCGCCAAAGCCAATTGATGCGCAGGAGTGGTCTGGATAGATTTAGAACGAGGAACACCATAACTATCCTTGTCTGCATTCAAGCGACCGAAATCCTGACGATAGTAACAAATGGTATAATCCGCCGCTCCAGCTATAAACCGGGTAAAGGGAAGAGTAGCATTATGTGTTGCATCAGGAAATTCCTCATTACCTCGGATACCTTCCTGAGTCATCAGATTAGGATATGTACGACTGAACCCTGTAGGACGGTACTCATCATGTACATCAACCATCAAGCCATAATCAGCACATTTCTTGATCGCTTCATGCATCCATTTAGTCCATACTTGTGATCCCACCTGTACGAAACCAAATTTAATACCCGCTATCCCCCAAGACTTATACAACGGAAGAATCTCATCCAATTGCTGTTGTAATGCACGTTGATTAACATACAGGATAACTCCTATACCCCGTTCTTTAGCGTAAGCTACCACCTCTTTCAGGTTCAAAGCATTTATATCCGGATTTCTACGAGGGTCTAATGTCACTGTAGTAGCATCAGAAACCTTGTCATATTCAAATCCATACCATCCCGCATCAAAATGAATATATTGCAGATTGCGTTTCACGGCAAAATCGACCAAAGCTTTTCCTCCTTCTGTAGTCAATGTCACTTCACGCACCACTTTTCCGGATTTTATCCATGAAGTATCCTTTATTTTACAAGAAGGGTTCAAATTCAGAATCAAATCATTATGTTCCAATATTTGTCCCGGTTTATCAGCACACATAATCACCCTCCAAGGAGTATGATAAGGAGCAATATCTTCTACGGGACCATACATAGCAGATTGAATCGTATTCTTTTTTTCTGTCGATAACTTGAATTTTGTACGCACATAGTCTACCACTTGCGCTTCAGCCAGACATACGTAAGGACCTTCAGGTAATGTCAAAAGCAACGGACGGTCTGATTCACCGGGCCATCCTTCCAATGGGAGAAATTCATAAGGAGTCTGAGCCCTGGATGTAAAGTAAGCTTTTGTTCCTTCCGGTAAAGTATATTCAGTAAATTCATCTGTGATCTTCAAATATTGTCCGCCGGGAAACCGATAACGGAATGCAATCCCTTCATTATACGCCCGTATATCCAAAACCAACTTGTCACGAGAATTCTGACGGTTAATGACTACCGACCAAGCTTTATACTGATCTTTTATGGTGCTACGTTCTCCATATACAGGATGCCAGACAGTATCCTGTTCGGCAGTTGTCATGTCACCTAATGACAAATGATCACGCCATATAGTATTAGCCTTAATACCCAATAAAGATGGTTTTATCGTTTCTTTAGCATTCCAATTCAAAGAATAATGCAAGTTCCCACCCTCATCACTTAAAGTAAACTGATACTTTTCATCCGGCGAGGACATCTTTATCTCTTTTGCCTGAAGGATGGATAAAGAAAATACCATCCATAATACACCTATATATAATCTTTTCATCATACTAACTATTTATACCTTGCAAAGGTATACATTTATAGCGTACTCTCTATTTTTTATGTCATTGACAGATTAAAAAACCGTCTTTACTATAGATCAACAAAAAAGGAAGAATACGCTATAAACTTATTATAATATTAAGATAATTCAATTACTCCCAACCCGGATTATTTCCTAATTCCTGACCGTTGGATAAAGTATTCAACCATGTAACAGGAATAGGACGAAGACCATATTTACTTTTAAAGGTAGCTTCACTTAATTGGGTCTGAATCAATCCACCTGTAATATTAGTGACATCCCAATTGTATTTCAAAACTCTTTCTGCCAATTTTCCTGTACGCTGCAGGTCATTCCACCGTGGTGCTTCTCCATAAAGTTCCAATGCTCTTTCATCCAATACATTGTCTAATGTAACAGTACCAACATATTCTTGCAGTCCACCTTCCGGAGCATTATTCATGGCACGTTTACGTATCTGATTTATATAGTATAAAGCATTAGAGTTATCTCCCATTTTAACAGCAGCCTCAGCAGCAATTAAGTAAGTTTCGGCCAATCGGAACAAATAAATATCACGAGTTCCATTTTCTACTGTTCCCGAACTGTTATAACGGGTATTACAATCTTTAAATTTCCAAACAGGAAGCCAAACACGTGATTTTGCATTAAAGCTTTGATAACCGGTTTTATAATAATCATCATTTCCAGCATCAGCATAAGAACCCTCTGGATAATTATAGAAAAAACGTCCACGATTATTAGCAGCCGCTTTTTCAGCATCTGTATATTGTTTATAACCACTCTCTCCGGGAACAGGGAAATAAATTACGGTATCACCCTTTGCCACATTTACCCCATTTGTACTCTCAAACCAATTTCTACCATAAGCACGTCCGTCTATAGAAGTAGCCGGGTCACCATTCAATGGACTCATAAAAGTAACTTCCGTACGTCTATCTTTCTTCCAATCAAATAATAAATAACTATATTTGGTTGGCATAACAGAAGCATAATCATTACAATAAATTGAAGAAAAGCCCAAATCAGTCCAACCTTCACGATAAACAAACAAATAGAATTCTGTCTGAATATTATTATTCCATCCTGCTCCGGCAGAAAAGTTAAGACTGAAAATAATTTCATCATTCTCTTCATTTGCCTGACGATGAACCATTGCATAATCATCCAATAATGTATGTCCGGAATTCTTAATTACATCTACAGCATCATCGTAAGCCTTTTTAAAATCATCAGCTTCTGCATAACTCTGATATCCTCGAGTCAAATAAACAAGAGAACGAAGATGTTTAGCAGCCGCTTTTGATACACGTCCATAATTCGCCGAAGTCTGCTTCATGGGAAGAGAAGAATCCATAACGTCCTGCAAATCTGCCAGAATTTGTCTGTAAAAATCAGATCCACTATCCAATTGCGAAGTTGTAGAAGGTGAGGTCGGTTCTTCCAAGATCAATGGAGCTTGCCCCCAATTTTTTACAATTTCAAAAAGATATAACGCCCGCAAGAACTTAGCTTCCGCAACCCGTTGGGCCAAGATTTCTTTATCAATACCATCAAAAATATCTTGATCCTTTGTAACTACCATAGCAGCACGACCAATAGCAGCATTTACATTTTTCAAAGACTCATATAATACCTTCCACTGATTATAGACAGTGCCATTATCATTGGTATAATCTACTGTATACTGATTTAAAGCATTGGTTGCTGTTCCGTCATTCTGAGTCCCCAAATCCGTACCAAGTTGGGTCAACAGAAAATAGTTGGTTGTATTATAAACAGATTTTAATGTGGAATAGGCTCCATTAATAAGAGACTCATATCCTTCAGCCGTAGCATAATATTCTTCAGCAGACTGGCTAGACCAATTTTTTTCATCCAGAAAAGACGAACATCCCGAAAGAGCAAACACAGATGCCAACAGGAAACCTTTAGTAAATATATTTTTTGCTTTCATACTATCCTAATTATTTGAATGATAAATTAATACCAAATATTACATTGCGAGTCATTGCATCCGATGTATTGATGCTGACATTCAACTGTTCAGGATCAACCACATCCTTTGCACAGAAAATAAATGGATTCTGAACTGTTGCATATAAACGCAAATTGCCTAATTTCATTTTCTCAAGAACCGATGGTTTAAAAGTATATCCCAAAGTAATATAAGAAATCTTAAGGAAATTACTGGAAAACATCGTATGTGACATTTCCGATTTTGCATTTCCCCATGATCCTGCCTTGCTTCGATAAGTACCCATGTTACTAGGCTGTGCAGAAGCATTGGTAGGATTTTCCGGAGTCCAATAATCTTTTCTTAAATTATTAAAATTGAGATTGTTGTTTTCCAATGCATACGAAACATAGAACTGATTTCTAGCTCTTGCCCCTGCTTGGAAAGCTGCTTGAAATGACAAATCAAATTCCTTATATGTAAGGTGGGTTCTATCAATTCCATTTTTTATTTCTTGCATAAGGCAGCAGAACCC
>ENA-OOSX01000218-OOSX01000218.1-human-gut-metagenome-genome-assembly--contig:-NODE-218-length-37149-cov-9.787944_pt1 | contig 37149 bp, 37 predicted proteins | sample MGYA00241315_ERZ501225 | MGnify/ENA primary metagenome ERZ501225 (study PRJEB25962, sample SAMEA2042496) | human gut metagenome | biome: human gut; feature: human-associated habitat; material: faeces... | reverse complement strand
TAACATCCACATTATTATCACTTGCAATTCTTTTCGCTTTTTTCACTGATTCTGCCGAAAAAACCTCATATCCAGTTTTTTTCAGTGAGAATGTAATTCCACGATTTAAATTTTCATCATCTTCAACCACAAGTATACCTGGCATAGCATATGCACCTCTCTTTATTAACTATTCATCTTAAAATGCTTCAATTCCGGCATTATGTTCAGCCACATACTTCTTTATCATAATCAATGGCTGTCGCATACAGGTCAGTGATCTTCTGATAGAACTTTCTTTCACTGGCACGAATTTCACGGATACGCTCTAACTGCTTATCAAAATACTTCTCTGTCAGATACGCTCCGCGTTTCAGCCGTTCATCATCCATCACCCAGCCTTTGATGGTGTAGTCCTTGGCGATCTGGTTTACCCATTTACGAAACTGTACGGCACGCTCGGAATTGACCTTGAAGCCTACGGCAATGATCATTTGAAGGCTATAGTGCTTGGTATCACGTGTAACCTGACGAGACCCTTCCGTTTGAACTATTCGGAAATTCCGAATAGTTGAATCTTCCTCAAGCTCTGAATCAGAATAAATCTTCTTGATATGCTCATTGATTGTACGAACATCCACATCGTACAAGGTGGCCATCATCTTCTGTGTCAGCCATATATTTCATCCTCGTAGCGCATCTCAACACTGTCCTGCTGATCACCAACAGAGGCAACATAGGTTAAGTATTCCGCCGCGCTAGAGCGGATAGTTATCTCATCTTTTTTCTTTGCCAAATAGAATGCCTCCCTTCTACATATCACTAGATCCAGCCATTCTTTTTAAATTTCTCAATTTGAGCTAATTCTTCCTCAGAAGGTTTGCCCGCCTTACCCACGCTGACCGAAGTGTTTAAATATTCGTTATTCCATCCGTTCATGATTTTGACAACCTCATCAGATACACGAATATCACGTTTCGTGATGGATTCCAGATTCCAATCCATTACATCAGAGGTTCCCATTGCCTTAGTAATTACAATTTTGGAAGCTGTGTACTCTTTTTTCTTCTTGCCAAAATATCCATTACCAGCGACAATGTTCAGCTTCTTTTCAAATGGGAGCTTATTGCCTATATGCTCAATTTTTTCTTTGATTGTTGCATCTGGCTCATACATAACATATTTCATTCCACTTGCAACAGACATCTCTTCTGCAGCTTCTGCCTGATGAGTTTCATCTTATCTGCAATATTCTTCTGTGATAATACGCAGTCAGAAAATAAATGCTTTTCTTCTCCAACTTATTGCCAATCTCACTGTATTTATCGTCATAGGCTTCTTTAGAAATTTTATCATCCCGATACATATCAGTCAATTTCTTTTCAAGAGAGGAAATCTCTTTCTCAATACACTTCAATTTTTCTGTACTGTCGTCTTTAGCATTCATAACAATAACCGCTGATCCCGCTCCCCTGCTAATACACTCATCATTAATCTGTAATATTTCGTAAACAACTGCTGCATCTACAATCGATTGTTCTACGGATTTTTTTGCCTTTATAAACCCATTGTTTATAACTACAATATCGCCTTTCTTTATCGTAGCACTTTCTATCTGTAGCTTTATATCAAATATATATGTTCCATGTGTTCCATAATTTATACATCTTCTTTTTAACTTTCTACTAACCAAACTAGGAATTGTATGTTGATCACTTACATATAAGCCATATTCGATAGATAAAGCAACGTCGCTTATCTGGTCGGCACTTATACGAGTGCTTGCGTCAGCTCTGGTCTTGTAGCCGTTCCTAAAATCTGTGTTAATGTCGATACAGTAAGCGTCCTCGCCCTCAACGGTCAAATGTCCCTCGTTAAAGGTAGAACCAATCGAACCATCATTCATTACTTTTTCAACGATACCGACACGCTCTTTTGACTCCGTCCAGTATTGCTTGTTTTCTGCATGAACGGGTGTCGTCGGTAAAGCAGTAACGACAGTTGCAAGAGCTAAGAAGCCCGTACACAATCGTTTCAATGTCTTTTTCATAAATCTAATGCTCCTTTCATTTTGAGTAATAAAATAGCCGTCCAATAAGAACGGCTGGAAATAGAAAAGGAACGTCATTTTAGGCGTTCCATAGTCTATAAGTTATTCAATTTTTTCTTGTTTCAATACTGATGTGCTGTACCATATCTTTGCATATCTAGGAAAACTTGCGTATCAAGGCTCATTCGTTAGTAGTAAATAAGTAGTAAATTGATGTGTTTGTTTCCTTGAAAATGCTGATAGATACTGTGTTTTAGCGGATAATCAGATTTTTATTGTGTTTTTACTTTAAAAACTCATAATTATAACTGCAGCCAGTACAACCAACGTCATTTTCAATATAAGCATATCAGACAAAAATAATCCGCATAAATAATAGCAGCAAATCAATGATAACATCAGCAAAACTTTTTGACTTTTTCTTAATCTCGAATTTTCTTTGCAAAAAACATCGTAAAATAAATTACAACATATCGCTTCAAATATAATAATTACTAAACTGAAAAAATATGTAAACATATATCACAATTCTCCCTTATATGAAATGAATGCATCCTTCACATTCTTATATCTTGCCTTAGGTATGAGCAATTCCTGATTATTACATAACAGTACTTTATAGCATTTAACACTCCTAATATATTTCAAATTAGTCAAATAGCTTTGATGGATTCTAATAAAATGGAAATCTTTTAGTTCATTTTCCAGCTCATTTAATGTGCCATATAAATTATAGATTTTGATTTTATCCTCCATGATATAGAATTGCAGTTTATGTAATTTGCTTTCAATATATAGTATATTGTCTATATTAATCTCCTTTTCTCCTTCATTGAACTTGAATTTTTTCTTTTTTACTACCAAATTCATCTTATGAAGAATGGCATCCATGCATTCGCTTATGGAAGCCTCCAAATTAGTATTATTTTTCAACAGATATCTTATGGCATCGACCTTGTAGCCCTCCAACGAATAATTTATATAAGCTGTCACAAATACAATATATATTTCAGAACTATATTCCCTGATTTTTTGTGCCGTAACAATTCCATCAACATCATCCATATTAATATCCAAAAAAATGATGTTGTATTGTTTAATTTCAATTCCTAAATCAATTATTTCCTTACCTGATGAAAATGTATCTATTTCATAAGAAATCTCTTTTTCGTTTAAATAGGCTGCAACATATTTATTTATATTATCTCTAAATACTTTTTCATCATCACATATAGCTATTTTTAACATTTTTTCTCCATTACTATCTGTTGTATTTCAACAAATTTTTAAATAATCTGTATATATTTTTTTACAAAAAAATCCGCAATACCATAATTTAGTATAGCGGATTCATTCCTAAAAAACAATTATTTTAATCTAAAGCGATAGCCTCATTCTCCTGACGTCTTAAAATATCAAACTCATCAGGTGTCTCTGACAGCTTTACATAGAATACCTGCTGTGGATGTGGGCAGGATTCCATCTCATTGCCGTCCTCATCAACGAGTGCAAGCACTGTTGCAAGCACATTGTCACCGTTTGGCTTCATGATTTCAATCTGCTCGCCAACTGAGAACTTGTTTCTCTGCTCCATACGGTAGAGACCTTTTTCATTTGGAGCACCAACTATTCCGAGATAGGTGTAACCCTTCTCGTAAGTATTGTTATCGTATATCTGAGTCTCCTCCGAAGGCTTTCCGTAGAAAAAGCCAGTGGTAAACTGTCTGTAGGTACAGCTCTTTATCTGCTCTAAGTACCATGGCATATTTGCCTCGTATTTCTCAGGTGACTCAAGATAATCATCTATCGCCTTGCGGTAGGTTCTTGCTACTGTTGCCACATAGAGTGCTGTCTTCATACGTCCCTCTATCTTGTAGCTGTCTATTCCTGCATCAATCAGATCCGGAATATGCTCTATCATGCAAAGGTCCTTTGAGTTGAAGATATATGTGCCACGCTCATTCTCGTATACCGGCAGATACTCACCCGGGCGCTTTTCCTCCACAACAGAGTATTTCCAGCGGCACGGATGTGTACACGCGCCTTTATTCGCATCACGGCCTGTGAAATAGTTGGAAAGCAGGCATCGGCCGGAATATGAGATACACATTGCTCCGTGCACGAAGGTCTCTATCTCCATCCTGTCATCTATATGCCCTCTTATCTCCTTTATCTCCTTAAGCGAAAGCTCTCTGGCTGTCACCACGCGGCTGGCTCCGAGATTCCACCAGAACTGATATGTGCCGTAGTTCGTGTTGTTGGCCTGTGTGCTGACATGTCTTTCTATCTCCGGGCAGACCTCCTTTGCAATCATGAAAACTGCCGGATCTGCAATGATCAGTGCATCAGGTCTGTCCGGCTTCATGTTGTGAAGCTCTGTAAAGTATTCGCGCACTCCGTCAAGGTCATAGTTGTGAGCCAAAATATTGGCTGTAACATACACTCTCACACCATGAGCATGCGCAAAGGCCACGCCCTCTGCCATCTCCTCCATTGAGAAATTCTTAGCCTTGGCCCTTAGTCCAAATGCCTCTCCACCGATGTAAACTGCATCAGCTCCATATATAACTGCTATCTTAAGTACCTCCAGGCTGCTCGCCGGACAAAGTAATTCTATTTTTCTCATTTTTTCTCCCATACAGTTTTGTATTCATCCAATATATTCTACACCGGTTACTATAGCTTTGTTGACACCGTAATTCCATCGCCTATAGGCATCACTGCCGTCACCAGCTCATCGGAGTGTGTAAGCTCGTAGAGATACTCCCTCATACGCTTGTAGATGGTACGGTTTCTGCGCTCAACGATATAGTGCGATTCTATAATATCGCCATCCTGCAGCACATTGTCGGACACCAGAACTCCTCCTGTTTTTAAAAGGCGAAGCACCTGTGGCATAAAGTTGATATACTGTCCCTTTGCCGCGTCCATAAATATCATGTCAAACTGTCCTTCAAGCTGTGGAAGTATCTCCGTTGCATCGCCCTCTAAGAGTGTAATCTGCTCCTGCTTCCCGGCTCTTTCAAAGTTGGCCTTTGCGATAGGTATTCTTTTTTCGTAATTTTCAATCGTCACTATCTGACAATCCTTCGGTGCATACTCTGCCATCAAAACGGCAGAAAAACCAACCGCTGTTCCCACCTCGAGAATACGCATTGGTTTTTGCATTGCAAGAAGCAGCTTTAAAAAGCTCTGCATCTCTTTTCTGATAATCGGAACGAAGTCTCTTAAGGCTTCCTTCTCTATCTCATCTAATACAGGCGTGTTGCCTCTGTCCAAGGAATTGATATATGTGACAAGTCTCTCATCAACTATCATTCTTGTATTTCCTAATCTAATTATTGACACAAATGCGCTTAACGGATAATTACTGTGTATCCGAAGGCTCCACAGTCTGTGTCTGTTCTTCATCGCTCTTGTCGGAGGACATGATTACCATCATATCCTTTGCTGTCATTGAAGTGTTGAGTGTGTAAATGCCCGGCTTTATATGTCCTGAGTAAGCAGACAGCTTAAGCTGGAGATAAAATAAATTGTGATCCCTTACAAGGCCCTTGTCCTCTAAAAGCTGTCCAAGCTCCTCTGCGGAGATGCCCTTTTCCACCTGAACGAGTACATCCTGACCATCGCCATTTGTCATGGCAGGCTCAGTAAAAACTCTGTAGCCAAAATCATAGCAGATGCTGCAGATTTTTATGCCCGCAAACAGCACTAAAAGAGCAATCATTATTGAAAAAGCAACCCTTATAAAACCAAATAAAGCCTTGTTAAAATCCATAAGCTGTTCCTACACTTCCATAATTATAGGTATAATCATCGGTCTTCTCTTTGTTTCCTTCCAAACAAAGTCTCCCAATGCATCCTTTACCTCTGTCTTTATCTTGCCCCAGTCTGTCACATTGTTGTCTGTCAGACGCTCCATTGTGTCATCCAGCACGCATTTTGCCTCATCCATCAGGCTCTCAGAATTGCGCACATATACAAATCCTCTCGATACAATATCAGGACCTGCAAGCAGCTGTCCTGAGCCTGCCTCAAGTGTCATCACAACGATGATGATTCCGTCCTCAGCCAGACGCTGTCTGTCACGGAGCACGATATTTCCTACATCTCCTACACCAAGTCCATCGACCATGACATTGCCCACATGCACTCTGCCTGTCACCTTGGCACCGTCCTCATTGATTTCGAGCACATCTCCTGATGAAAGAATCTTGATGTGGTCTGTATCATATCCGAGCTGCTCGGCTATTTTGGCCTGTGCCACAAGATGCTTGTACTCTCCATGAACAGGGATTGCGTACTTTGGATTGACAAGAGAATAAATAAGCTTTATATCCTCCTGGCACGCATGACCGGAAACATGGACATCCTGGAATATAACATCTGCACCCTTCATCATGAGCTCATTGATGATACCTGTAACCGACTTCTCATTTCCCGGTATAGGGTTTGAGCTGAATACAATGGTATCGTTTGGCTTTATGGATACCTTTCTGTGGGTACCGTTTGCCATACGTGAAAGAGCTGCCATTGACTCTCCCTGGCTTCCTGTCGTGATAATGACAGTCTGCTCATCAGGATAGCTTCTAAGCTGTTCTACATCTATAAGAATATTGTCAGGCAGCGACAGATAGCCAAGCTCTGAGGCTATCGAAATGATATTTACCATGCTTCGTCCCTCGATGGCCACCTTTCTGCCATACTTCTCCGCACAGTTGATAATCTGCTGCACACGGTCTACATTTGATGCAAATGTAGCAATGATAATTCTGTTTTTCCTGTGATCCTCAAAGATGCCGTCCAATACCTTTCCGACAGACTTCTCAGACTGTGTGAAGCCCGGTCTTTCTGCATTGGTACTGTCGCACATAAGCGCGAGCACGCCCTTCTTTCCAATCTCACCAAACCTTGCAAGGTCGATTGCATCTCCAAATACAGGTGTATAATCTACCTTGAAATCACCTGTATGCACAACTATACCTGCCGGTGAATATATAGCAAGCGCTGCTGCATCCTGGATACTGTGGTTAGTCTTTATAAACTCAACCCTGAAGCAGCCAAGGTTGATATGCTGTCCGTATTTTACGACTTTTCTCTTGACAGTCTTGAGCATGCCATGCTCTTCAAGCTTTCTGTCAATAATTCCGATGGTAAGCTTTGTAGCGTATATCGGTACATTTATCTCCTTAAGCACATAAGGAATAGCACCGATATGATCCTCATGTCCATGAGTGATAAAGAATCCCTTGACCTTATCGATGTTCTCCTTAAGATATGTGACATCAGGGATAACCAAATCTATTCCCAGCATATCGTCCTCAGGGAATGATAATCCACAATCAACTACAATAATACTGTCCTCATACTCAAAGGCAGTAATATTCATTCCAATCTGCTCTAATCCTCCAAGTGGAATGATCTTAAGCTTACCTGTATTCTGTTTTTCTGTTTTCTTCAAAATATTACCTCCAAATTTATTTCACGTACAACTGCAATCCTAATATTCAAGTGCAGTGTCATCATCCGTAAGCTCAGAAAATACCTTAGCAATAGCCGAAAACTCAACATCGTCTTCAACCATCTGATAAAGCACCTCTTCATCCTTTGTGCTTACTTCTTTTAAAATATATGCTTCACAGTCTCCGCTTTCTTCTCCTTCGGAAACTAAAAGATATCGTGTTCCATTAAGTGTTGTCTCTTCTTCAACCGCAAACTCGACAACATCATTGGTCTGCGGATCAGTAAATTTAATTTTCTGCATAAAAACTAAGACCGACTATTTGACAGATAATCCAAATATCCCTGCAAAATAAAAATCGCCGCTATCTCATCAACAAACTCCTTGCGATTCTCCCTGCGTATGCCGGTTTCCATCATAGAACGGTCGGCTGCGACTGTTGTAAGACGCTCATCCCAGTATATGACCTCAAGACCTGTGCGCCTTGCAAGCATATCACCGAACTCCTTCGTCTTCTCGCAGCGTTCTCCTTCCGTGTTATTCATGTTTTTAGGATAGCCGAGCACAATCCTGTCCACCTTGTACTCTGCAATAATCTCCTCAATACGTGCCAAAGTCTGTCTGAGCTTGGATGGCGACTTCCTGCGCACTATCTCAACGCCCTGTGCTGTGATTAAGAGCTCGTCGCTCACCGCTACTCCGACTGTCTTTGAACCAAAATCAAGACCTAATATCCTCATATTAATCCCATGTGCTGTTCTCAATGTATGTCTTGAGAACCTCCTCCACAAGCTCGTCTCTCTCAACCTTCATGATGAGACTTCTCGCGTTATTGTGGCTTGTGATATATGTTGGATCTCCGGACATAATATATCCAACAATCTGATTAACAGGATTGTAGCCCTTTTCCTTTAATGCCTTGTACACAATCTCAAGTACATCGCTTACCTGAAGCTCAGGCTCCTTTTGAACTGTAAAAAATTGTGTGTTGTTAATATTTTTTTCCATACGTTTCGCCCTTCTTGTAATATTATTTTATTATAAATGTAATAAAATTACAACCTTTTATTATTCGAAGAGTAATATTTCGTCTGTAAGCATACCCGATATACGGCCTGAAACTATCTGATTTTCAAGGTTTTCATCAGTTTTCTTAGCGACCTTGACATATTCCTTAGTATATCCGACAAAGTATTCTTTATCACCGATTACGGCCTTTTCCTCAAAAAGCACCTCCTCATTTTTCCCGATATAGAATTTCCTGAATTCCTTAGACATGTCATGACCGAGTGCTATGAGTTTTTCGCTTCGTGACGCCTTAATCTGCTCATCTATCTGGTCAGGCATTACTGCTGCGCGGGTGCCTTTTCGCTTTGAGTACTTAAAGATATGCATCTCATAAAAGTGTATATGCTCAAGATATGCCTTAGTCTGTTCAAACTCCTCCTCTGTCTCACCAGGAAATCCCACAATCACATCGGTTGTGATGGCCGGATGAACAAAATATTTACGCAAAAGCTCACAGCCTCTCTCGTACTCTTTAGTGGTATATTTTCTGTTCATCCTCTTAAGTGTTGCATCGCAGCCGCTCTGAAGCGACAGATGGAAATGAGGACAGATTTTATCAAGCTTTGAAAGCTCACTCGCAAAGTGCTCTGTCACAATCTTAGGCTCAAGTGACCCAAGCCTGATGCGCTCTATGCCCTTTACTGCGTTCACCGCCTGTATCAGCTCAAGAAGGCCTGTAGCTTCCTCAAAATCCACACCGTATGAGCTTAGATGGATACCTGTCAGTACAACCTCCTTGAAGCCGTTTGCCGCGAGCCTTTCAACCTCTGCTATTACATTTTCAAACCTACGGCTTCTGACACGTCCTCTGGCATACGGAATGATACAATAGCTGCAAAACTGATTACAGCCGTCCTGCACCTTGATGAAGGCTCTCGTGTGCTCCTTTGTCTGGTCTATAAAGAGCTCCTCAAAATCATGCTTTCCATCATTTATATCGTCCACGGTATCGTTTACACTGTCCAAAGAGTATTCCTCAAGCAGCCTTACAAGGTCATGCTTTCTGTCATTTCCGATGACTATGTCCACCGATAAGTCGTTTAATACCTCTTTTTCACTTGTCTGCACATAGCAGCCGGCTGCCACAACTATTGAGTCCGGATTATTTTTCTTTGCCTTGTGAAGCATCTGTCTGGATTTTCTGTCAGCCATGTTGGTGACTGAGCAAGTATTTATGACATACACATCAGCTTTTTGTGTGAATGGAACTATCTCATAGCCCGCCTCCTCAAGCAGATGCTGCATGGCCTCTGTCTCATATGCATTTACTTTACATCCTAAATTATGTAAGGCTGCTTTTTTCATTTTATTTTTTTACTCCTATTTAATTGACTTTTCCTTAAAAAACTATTACTATCTATATGACAGTAGTTATTTAAGGAGGTTTTCAATATGAAAACAGTACAGATTTCATTAAATTCCATTGGGAAAGTAAAATCATTCGTTAACGCTATTACTCAGTTTGATTTCGATTTTGATTTAATATCGGGCAGATATGTCATTGATGCTAAATCAATTATGGGTATCTTCAGCTTAGACCTTTCTAAGCCAATAGAGCTCGCTATACATACAGAAACCGGACTTGACGAGATTATGGAAGTATTAAAGCCATATATCATCGACGAAGCCAAGTAATACAGACACAATGATTTGATTAATTAGGACCTGAAGCTCAGGTCCTTTTTATTTTGCTCTAAGGTGGCACTGATTACTCAGCATCCACCATAATCACTTCTGTAGTATCTATAGCTGTCTTCATAAGCTCATCTATCACATCGTTAAGTCTTTCCTCAGACTTCTTAATCCTGTTTATATTCGGCTTTGTAACAGGATGCTTTGCCACGAAAATAGTACAGCAGTCCTCATACGGAAGAATCGATGTCTCATAGGTATCAATTTTGTTTGATATATCAATGATATCATTCTTGTCCATGGCAATAAGCGGTCTGTATACAGGCATATGGCACACCTCGTTTGTTGCAGCAAGTGACTGCATTGTCTGGCTTGCAACCTGTCCGATGCTCTCACCTGTGATAAGACCTAAGCATTTATCCTCATCGGCAAAGTGCTCTGCTATCTTCATCATGTATCTGCGCATGATGATGGTCAGCTCATCATGAGGACATTTCTCATATATGGCAAGCTGTATATCGGTAAAATTGACAACATGCAGCTTTATCTTGCCCGAATATCTGGCAACCTTCTTTGCCAGGTCTACAACCTTCTGCTTTGCCCTCTCACTCGTATATGGCGGTGCATGGAAATATGTGGCATTGATTACCACGCCTCGCTTTGCAATCATGTATCCTGCAACCGGGCTGTCGATTCCACCTGAGAGCAGAAGCATTGCCTTTCCTGCTGTGCCAAGCGGCATACCGCCCGGTCCCGGAATCTCCTCTGAATAAATATTTATCATAGGTCTGATCTCGATATTGATCATAACCTGTGGATTATGAACATCTACCCTTGTCTCAGGAAATGCCTCTAGCACCTTTTCACCGACTGCGGCATTTATCTCCATGGAGGTCATCGGATAGTTCTTTCTGGCACGTCTCGCATTTACCTTGAAGGTAAAGCTCTTATCCTTGTATACATGGTTGATATGCTCGATAACTGCTTCACAGAGCTTGTCAAAGCCCTCATCCTCGTGCAGCTCGACCGGACAGATACCCACGATACCAAAAATTCTTGACAATGTGGCAACTGTCTCGTCATAATCATAGTCTCCGTCTGTCTCCACGTACACACGTCCGCTTTCCTTTCTTACCTCAAAGCTTCCATCCACATTGCGAAGCTGATATTTGATATTCTTAACGAGCGCGTCTTCAAAAATGTATCTGTTTTTGCCCTTTATCGCAATCTCAGCATACTTGATCAAAAATGTCTTGTACATGTAACTCTCCTGTTCTGATTTTATTTACTATTTTTATTACTAAAGATTTCATTATACGTAATACGTAACTTTTTAGTTTCTTCATGGTTACCGGCTATGCTAATACCTGCGATCTCTTTGCAGCTCATTAGCGCCTTGTATATCTTCGCAGCATTGGTATCACCTCTGCCATCACTGATACAGCGTAATCAATTTCCTCCTGTGTGGTATTCACGCAAAAGCTGAATCTGATTGTGGAATCCAAAAGTGACGGCTTAAGCCCTATGCTCTTTAGTGTTGAACTGATTGCCGGTTTGTTTGATGAACAGGCACTTCCTGCAGACACATATATCTGCCTGTCCTCAAGAGTATGAAGCATAACCTCCGCTCTCACACCATCTACGCTCACGCTTACCACATGAGGGGCGTTTGTATGGTCTATGCGTCCATTTACAGATACTCCTTCAATATGCTGCACTGACTCTATAAAATGATCCCTAAGCTCATACATATGTGCTATTTTTTTATCAAAATCCGTGTAAATTTCCTCTGCTGCCACTCCAAGACCTGCATATGCAGGAACATTTTCCGTACCTGAGCGCATGCCCTTCTGTTGGCCGCCTCCGTATATAATCGGCTTGATTTTAGTCTTGTCCTTTATATATAAAAATCCGCTGCCCTTTGGTCCGTGAATCTTGTGTCCACTGACTGAAAGCATGTCTATATTCATGCGCTTTGGTCTGATTTCAAGCTTGCCGTAGGACTGTATGGCATCCACATGAAAAAGTGTAGCAGGATTTTTCTCTTTTATAGCTGCTCCCGCCTCCTCAATCGGCATGACTGCGCCAATCTCATTGTTTACATGCATAAGCGATACAAGAATTGTATCCTCCCTTACAGCATTTTTCAGCTCTTCAACACTTATCACGCCGTCATGGTTTACAGGCAGATATGTGATTTCAAAGCCCTGCTCCTCCAGAAACTGCATCACAGACAAAACCGATGCGTGCTCTACAGAAGATGTGATGATATGCCTTCCTGCACGCTTATTGGCCATTGCAGCACCTATTATTGCAGTATTATTCGACTCTGTGCCGCCGGATGTAAATAGTATCTCCTTGTCCTGCACCCTGAGTGTCTTTGCAATCTTTTTCTTAGCATCATTAATATAATTTTCTGCCTCAACGCCCTTCATATGAAGTGATGAAGGATTACCATAATCCTCTGTAAGCAGCTTATAAACCATATCTGCCGCTGCTTTTGAGCATCTGGTTGTGGCAGAATTATCCAAATATGCTTCCATTTTTGCTCCTAACTTCTACTTCTTAACTGTTAAGTATCTCTACTGTCTATACATCCAAATTGTATACAAGCATGGCAAGTGCAGCAAGTCCTGCTGTCTCCGTGCGTAAAATCCTGCGTCCCAAGCTTATCCTGTGCATTGTGGCATGCTCATCCACAAGTGCTATCTCCTCCGGTGCAAAGCCGCCCTCAGGACCCACGACAACACCGATAGTCTGACCAGCCTTAAGCTGCCCCATTATCTCTCTTGTCGCATCCATGCCACGCTCATTCTCATATGGCACCAGCGTGATGTCAAGCTCTGAAGCGATTTTCAAAGCTTCCTTGTATGTAACCGGCTGCTTCACAGTGGGAATCACAGTGCGCTTTGACTGCTTTGCTGCGCTCTCAGCGATAGCCTGCCATCTCTGCAGCTTTTTTGCTGCCTTTTTTTCATCCAGCTTTACCACACAGTTTTTCATGGCAACCGGTACTATCTCAGATACACCAAGCTCCACAGCCTTTTGAATAATAAGCTCCATCTTATCGCCCTTTGGCAGCCCCTGATACAGCACGATGTGATTGTCAAGCTCTGTGCCCGTCTCATCTGCACTGTCAATAGCTGCGATGACCTCATCATCCAGAATCGACGATATGTGACAGAAATATGCCTGTCCGGATTTTGAGCTTACTCTTATTTTTTCCCCGTTTTTCATGCGCAGTACATTCTTTATGTGATTTACGTCACCTCCGGTGATTGAGATGCTGTCAGAATGAACCTGCTCTTCCTCTACAAAAAACTGATACATAATCCACCAAACTATTTATTCAACTTCTGCGCAGTGATATTGACCCATTCACCCTGATGATTGATTTCTATCACCTTAAGCCCCGCTGCTTCGATAGCCTCTTTCACTTCATTTTCCTTGAAATCTATGATACCCGACGTAATAAAATATCCACCTTCCTTTAACCTGTCAGGAATAACAGGTGCCATAGGAATGATGACATCAGCAAGGATATTTGCAACAACGATATCATATTTCTCGGTACCGACCTTCTTTTGAAGCTCTGTATCATCTATGAGATTGCCGACATAAAACGTGCCAAGCTTCTCATCCAGATGATTGACCTGCATATTGTCACGCGTAGAAATCATGCAGTCAGCATCAAGGTCAGTGCCTACAACCTCCTTTGCACCAAGCTTTAAAGCTACAATTGAAAGGATTCCGCTTCCACAGCCCACATCAAGCACTGTAGGTGCTTCCTTTGCGCCCTCAATATACTTGATAAGCTGCTTGATACAAAGCTGTGTTGTCTCGTGCTTTCCTGTACCAAAGGAGATTCCCGGATCAATTTCTATCATAAATTTATCCGCATCCTCAGGCTTTACCTCTTCCCATGTAGGCTTAATCAATATATCACCGATTGTAAATGATGAAAAATACTTCTTCCAGTTATTAATCCAGTCGAGATCCTCTGTCTCAGATGACGAAATCACACCGCTTCCCACATCAACAGTATCTCTTAAATCCTCAAGTCCAAGCTTTACCTTTCTAAGCATATCTGACTGATCACTGCCATCATCCTCAATATAAAAGCTGACATGGCTTATGCCCTCATCCGGAGGCAGCTCCGGCAGAAAATCAATAAACATATCCGCCTGGTCCTCTTTGGTCAGGGGAATATTGTCCTCAATCTCGATTCCCTCGATACCAAGCTCCATAAGCATGCTGCTCATGAAATCCTCAGCCGCGGTTGTTGTCTCAATCGTGTATTTCTTCCACTTCATATAAAAATCCTCTCTTAATAAAATAGATACATAGTATAAATACAGTTTTATTTCAAAACATTTCCGTACATTTTACAAGGCAGTCATACGACTGCCTCCACAACTTATCTCATATAATACCATAAAAATGTGCTGTATAAAAGCCCCATTTTTTTATACGTAAAAATAGCCTAAAAAATGCCCCGCCACACATGGCGGGACATATATTATAGGACATCTATTACAGATCATCTATTACAACTCATCTATTTACAGATCATCCAAAGACTCTTTGAGTTTATCCATAAACCCTTTTTTCTTTTTAGAATCAGTAGAAGCTCCGCCCTCCTTGGTCAGAGAACCGCCTGAAAGCTCATCAAACTTCTTAAGAGCCTCCTTAGCTTCCTTAGACAGACCTGTAGGCGTATTGACAACAAGTGTGACATAATGGTCACCTCTTATTGCTTTATTTCTTGTTGAAGGAACACCCTTGCCCTTTAAGCGGATACGTGTACCTGTCTGTGTACCCGGTGCAACTGTGTATATAATATCTCCATCAACAGTCTTGATTCTTATATCTCCGCCTAAGGCTGCAATAGCATACGAGATGGATGCCTTTGAAAAGATATTAACATCCTGACGCTCAAAATCCCTGCTGCCTGAAACAATAACTTCAACAAGAAGATCTCCACGCGGTCCGCCATTTATGCCCGGCTCGCCGTATTCACGTATTCTGACACACTGTCCATTATCTATACCGGCTGGAATCTCAACAGTCTTTCTGACCTTCTTGGTATTGTAGCCTGTACCGTGGCATGTAGGACACTTATCCTTTACTACCTTGCCCGAACCACCGCAGGATGGACATGTTGTGACATTCTGCACTACTCCAAACAGAGACTGACTCTGTCTGACAACCTTACCTGTACCATTACACTGGGTACATGTCTCAGGAGATGTGCCCGGCTTAGCTCCGTTTCCTCCACATGTAGAGCATGTCTCCTTATAGTTGAATTCAAGCTCCTTTGTACAGCCAAATATAGCTTCCTCAAAAGAAATTCTTACACTGAGACGGACATTTGCACCCTGTGCAGGACCATTTCTTCTGCCACTGCTTCTTCCACCTCCGAAGAAATCTCCGAAAATGTCCCCAAAAATATCCCCCATATCCATGCCTGAGAAATCAAAGCCACCGGCTCCGCCGCCTGTGCCATCAAATGCTGCATGACCGAACTGATCATACTGGCGTCTCTTATCCGGATCAGACAATACGGCATAGGCCTCCTGAGCCTCCTTAAACTTCTCCTCACACTCTTTATCACCCGGATGAATGTCAGGATGATATTTCTTTGCCTGCTGTCTGAAGGCTTTTTTAATCTCTGCTTCTGTTGCAGTCTTAGATACTCCTAATACCTCATAATAATCTCTTTTTTCTGCCATAATTGAAAATTCCTTTTATTATACAACTAATTCGCAAGGCCGGCCAAGCGGCCAACCTTGCGAGTAATTTTACTTACGCAGCCATTATGATGCTTTGATTGATAACCCGGATTACAGGTCATTAATCCTCATATCATTACGGCAGCATCTGTTTAATTATACTTCCTTGAAATCTGCGTCGATGACATCATCATCTGCACCGTTTGAAGCGCCTGCATTCATATCAGGTCCTGCTCCTGCTGCTCCTGCTGCTCCTGCATTCATGTCAGGTCCTGCTCCTGCTGCTCCCTGCGCTGCCTGAGCCTTCTCATACATCTTTGCAAATACCTTCTGAGCACTCTGTGTGAGCTTCTCCTGTGCTGCCTTAAGCTCTGCAACATCAGCCTCTGTCATAGCCTCAGCCTCTTTATGTGCATCAAGGAATGACTTAACTGCTGCGATATCAGCCTCAACTGCTGACTTATCAGCGGCATCAACAGAATCTCCAACCTGCTTTAATGCATCCTCTGTCTGGAATACAAAGCTCTCAGCATCATTTCTTGCATCGATTGCTTCTTTTCTCTTCTTGTCCTGTGCCTCAAACTCAGCAGCCTCTTTAACAGCCTTATCAATCTCATCATCAGACATATTAGATCCTGCTGTGATTGTTATGTGCTGCTCTTTTCCTGTTCCAAGATCCTTTGCAGACACATTTACGATACCATTTGCATCGATATCGAATGTAACCTCAATCTGTGGAACTCCACGACGTGCTGGTGGGATACCATCAAGTCTGAACTGTCCGAGTGATTTATTATCGCGGGCGAACTGTCTCTCACCCTGTACTACGTTGATATCAACGGCTGTCTGGTTATCAGCGGCTGTAGAGAATATCTGGCTCTTTCTTGTAGGAATAGTTGTATTTCTCTCGATAAGTCTTGTAGCAACACCACCCATTGTCTCGATTGAAAGAGAAAGTGGAGTAACATCAAGGAGAAGTACTTCGCCGGCACCGGCATCTCCTGCAAGCTTACCACCCTGGATAGAAGCACCGATTGCTACGCACTCATCAGGGTTAAGAGACTTGCTTGGCTCTTTTCCTGTCATCTGCTTTACCTTGTCCTGTACTGCCGGAATACGTGTAGAACCACCTACAAGTAATACCTGTCCAAGGTCTGCATTTGTAACGCCTGCATCCTTCATAGCGTTCTGTACTGGGATTGCTGTTCTCTCTACGAGGTCATGTGTCAGCTCATCGAATTTTGCTCTTGTAAGAGTCATATCGAAATGCTTTGGTCCCTCTGCTGTAGCTGTGATGAATGGAAGGTTGATGTTTGTAGTAGTAGCTGAAGACAGCTCCTTCTTTGCCTTCTCAGCAGCTTCCTTTAATCTCTGGAGTGCCATCTTGTCTGTAGAAAGATCAACACCCTCTGCCTTCTTGAACTCGTCAATCATCCACTGTGTTACCTTGTTATCGAAATCATCACCACCAAGATGTGTATCACCGTTTGTAGATAATACTTCGATGACTCCGTCACCAATCTCGATGATAGATACATCAAATGTACCACCACCAAGGTCATAAACCATAATCTTCTGCTCTTTCTCATTATCAAGACCATAAGCAAGTGCTGCTGCTGTAGGCTCGTTGATGATACGCTTTACATCAAGACCTGCAATCTTGCCGGCATCCTTTGTAGCCTGACGCTGAGCATCGTTGAAGTAAGCAGGTACTGTGATAACTGCCTCTGTAACCTTCTCACCGAGGTATCCCTCTGCATCAGCCTTTAACTTCTGAAGTACCATAGCTGAAATCTGCTGTGGGCTGTAGCTCTTGTCATCAATCTGTACCTTGTAATCTGTACCCATATGTCTCTTGATAGAAGAAATTGTCTTCTCAGCATTTGTAACTGCCTGACGCTTTGCAGGCTCACCGATAAGTCTCTCTCCTGTCTTTGTGAAAGCAACTACTGAAGGTGTGGTTCTTGCACCCTCCTGGTTTGCTATAACTGTAGGTTTTCCACCTTCCATAACTGCTACGCAGCTGTTTGTTGTTCCTAAATCAATACCAATGATTTTGCCCATTTTATTTTCCTCCTATTAAATATAGTGTTTTTACATGTTTAATATATTTGTAACCATCCGTTGTCTCACATGAATCCCTTAAATGCTGTCTGCATTCATATAAATCTGATTCACTGTCATGCCGGATAGATGTACACATCATTACTGTACTACCGATACCATGCTGTGGCGTACCACTGAATCCTTGTACATATAGCCCTTCTGAAGTTCCTGCGCTACGGTGCCTGACTCAAGTTCATCATTTTCAACCTGCATCACTGCATTGTGGAAATCAGGATCAAACTCCTGTCCTACGCACTCTATTGGCTTTACACCTGCAGCATCAAGCTCTGTGAGCATCTGCTTGTAGACCTTATCCATACCTGTGATAAAAGGATCATCCTTCTTATCATCCGGTACTGCTGCAAGACCTCTCTCAAAATTGTCGATTACAGGAAGGATTTTCTCAATTATTGTCTTTGCTCCCATGTCAAACATCTGGGATTTTTCCTTCTCACTTCTCTTGCGGAAGTTCTCGAACTCTGCCATCTGTCTTTTCAGACGGTCGTTAAGCTCTTCTATCTGCTCATCCTTCTTGTCTTTTTTCTTTTTCTTGAAGAGACCTTTCTTTTCATCTGACTTATCATCTGCTTTTGCTTCTGCATCAGCTAAAGCATCATCATCTGATTCAGTTTCATTCATATCTGTATCTTTTGCTTCTTCGGCTGCCTGAGTGCTTTCCTCATCAGCTCCTTCAATCTCTATCTCTTCTGCTTTGTTTTCTGCAGTCTCATTGTCGATTGCTTCTTTTTTAATATCCTCTGGCATTTTTGACCACCTTCCTATGTTTCATCCTCAGACTTCTTATAAATTCCATCTAACTGGGATTTAAGAGTCTTTAGATTATCCATTACTTTTTCATAATCCATACGCTTTGGTCCGACAATTCCTATCGTGCCCTTTACGCCCTCACCCAGATCATATGTCGCAGTGACAACGCTGCAGTCCTTCATGGTCTGGATCGGAGATTCATTTCCTATATAAACCTGAATACCTGTTCCATTGTCCTTCTTCTCGGAATCGGATAGGGATTCAGTAACAAGGCTTGCTAGTTCTTCCTTTTCCTCAAATGCTGACAAAAGTGTCGCTGCATTATTGGAATCCGAAAGCTCAGGATACTTCAGAATATTTGTCGCTCCGCTGGTGTAAATCTTAAGATCCTCACTCTCCGCGAAGGTCTGTGCCAATGCATCAATCACATCAGAGACAATTCCTGAATGAATACCGGCTCTCTCCTTTATGCTTGCAATGTTTCCAAGATTAATCTCGTTCATTGCGAGTCCGTTTAATGAGGTGTTAAGCAGAATGTTGAGCTTAAGTATCGTCTCATTGTCAAGTGGCTCATATAAATCAAGCATCTTGTTTCTGACCATATTGTTGTTCATAACAATTACTGCAAGCAAGTGCTGGTCGTCAACCTGTGAAAGCTGGATGAATTTCACCTTGTTGTGATTTACATCCGGTGCAGAAACGAGTGTGGCATAATTGGTATTGTTTGCAAGTACCTTTGCCGCCTGCTTTAACACCTGCTCCATCTTCTCGGTATTTTCAATGACCAGATCCTTCATATCAGAAAGCTCTTTTTCCTTCTTATCATTGTTCTCTATAAGATGGTCTACATATAATCTGTAGCCCTTATCCGAAGGAATTCTTCCTGCTGAGGTATGTGGCTGTACTATATAGCCCATCTCCTCTAAGTCGCTCATCTCATTTCTGATTGTTGCCGAGCTCAGATTAAGATCTGTATATTTTGAAATTGTACGTGAGCCAACCGGCTCTCCTGTGGCGAGATAATTGCGGATGATCGCATCCAATATGGTAAGCTGTCTCTCGCTCAATTCTAGTTCTTTGTTTTCATTTTCCATTGGTCACACGCTCCATCTGAAGTATGCTTTTAATTTGTTAGCACTCTGTATTTTGGAGTGCTAATTTTTTATCTGTACATAACATACCACCACCTATTAGCAATGTCAACCCTCGAGTGCTAATTTTTTTAATAAAATTTTTGAAACTCTTGATTTTACTGGGGTTTCAGGCTTTATTAATTTTCTATTAAATTGATTTTGGCGTTTACTGTACCATTTTTTCAAGTTTTTTTATTTCAAGCTTAGCATCAAATAATACGAAAAAGCAGTCGATCCTAAATGTGAAAGACTGCTTTATATCATATTTCCTATTTAGATGAAACTGTATCTGAAAACATCTTCTTCGTTTCCTGAGCAAAATCCTCATTCGTATGCTTCTGCTGATGTATCAGTTATTATTATTCCTAATCAAAATCTGTATGATTTTATCATAATTTTCCGGTCTGTGTGGAAACGTACAATCTGTGCATACCTTGATTTTTTTGCCATTCTTCTCTATGTAGGTCTTACTTCCGGGACAGTTTGGCATACTATACATAGGACAATAACAAAACAGACAATTAAAGTCATCCGAAAGTCCCTTGTGACACGGAAAATATTTGCAATCTGTGTTTTTAAAGTATTTATAAGAGTTTTCCATTTTTATTCCTTCTATATTCATATGCTTTTCTCACAAGGCTCTCTGCAAAATGCGGATTTGACGGATAATACAGGTGCGGAAACCCAAGCCAGTAATTATCATGGCTTATCACGCAGTCGTAGCTTCTGCCTGTGGCCGGCTTAGTCGCAATACAATCGGCTCCGTTATCGGTGCTGTCGTAATAATGAAATTCATGCGCCTTTATTTTTTCATTTGGCGGTAGAAAATTGCTATGCTTTTCCGCAAGCTCAATATATCCGAACCTGACCAGCTTTCCCTTAAAATGACACCCACCATCCAATGCGCCCACAAGCTGCGACACACTCACATCATTTTGTATATCTGTATTATATTGTGTATCTGCTTTGTTTTGTTCATCAGCCTTGTTTTGCTCATCTGTATCATCACAGATATTATGTATATATGTGTGAAGATACATAAACCCTCCACACTCTGCAACCGTCGGCATTCCGGCTCTAAAAGCTTTTTTTATGGCATTCAGCATAGATATATTTTCACTCAGTTCCTTTGCATACAGTTCAGGATAACCACCACCCAGCAGCAATGCATCACAATCCTTTGGAAGCTTGGTATCGTGAAGCGGTGAAAAATACTGTAATTTTGCTCCACATTTTTCAAGAAGCTTCAAATTATCTTCATAATAAAAACAAAATGCTTCGTCCATGGCAACAGCTATGTTTACGGTATTATTTTGGTCTTGAAGCCTCATAGGCTCTGCATTTTTTAAGGTTTGACGCTTATCTTTATCTGCATTTTCGCTGTCACCAATTTCATCTGCCGCTTCTGCTATATCTATAAACAAATCCATATCTATAGTCTTTTTTAGTCTGTCGGCAGTTTCATTGAGCTGTTTTTTTATATCTGAAAGCTCATCCGGCATGATAAGCCCCAGATGTCTGCTTGAAAGCCCGATATCCTTCTGTTCCGGGAAATACCCGACTACTTTTACGGAAAGCTCCTTCTCTATCAGAGGCTTTATGATGTCATAATAGCCCTTCGACATCCGATTGAGCAGAACCCCCTTAATCAAGTGCTGAGTGTCATACTGCAAAAAACCGGCTATAAGAGCAAGCACTGACTTTCCCATGCCCTTTGCATCCACCACGAGTATTATCGGAGTCTGCGTCACCTTTGCCAGATGGTATGACGAACCCTGCTCATATATTCCGCCAAGCCCGTCATATAATCCCATCACGCCCTCAAGCACCGCAAAATCACCATCGGCTCTTTCATCTAAGAAAAGCTGCACTGTTGTCTTTTCGTCCGTAAAAAACGTATCGAGATTTTTGGACGGTACGCCAAGCACCTTTTTGTGAAACATCGGGTCAATATAATCAGGTCCGCACTTATATGACAATACGTTTTTTCCGCTATCCTTTAATAGCTGCAGTAAAGCGCAGGTTATCATTGTTTTTCCACTGCCGCTTTTCGGTGCGGCTATCATAAAACGATTTATTTTCATGTATTCATCCTTTATTTCATCATATATCTTAAAATATCAGCCTTCGATGATTTACTACGGGTTGTAGCATAAAAGCCCAGGTTAAAATTCAAATGAACATATCCACACCGGATTTTCCGCCTGCATCAGATGGTAATGTGCTATCTGCTTTGAGCGGCTGACCTGCAGCTGCACGATATCCTCATTTTTCACATCATATGCCGACAATATTTCTTTTATCTCACAAATTGTTTCCATGGAAATTGCATTTATCACTATACGGATATGTGGATTTTTTGCTTTAAGAGCCTCTATTATTTCCTTTAGATTGCCACCGCTGCCTCCGATAAATGCGTGTGTCGGCACCGGAAGAGTGTCCATTCCGTCAGGAGCCTTTGCATTTATAACATGGATATTTTCAAGTCCATGCTTTTCTTTATTTTGTGTGATAAGCTGCACAGCATTTTCCTTCTGCTCGATGGCATTGACCTCCATATCATCGGAAAGTGATGCGGCCTCTACCGCTATGGAGCCGGTTCCGCTTCCCACATCATAAAGCACTGAATCCGATTTCAAATGAAGCTTGCAGATGCTTACATGCCTTATTTCCTCTTTGGTCATCGGAACCTTTTCACGGATAAATGCTGCATCACTTAGCTGCGGTGTAACATTTTTTGCAACCGGATTGGGATTTTTTATCATACAGACATACAGTCCATCCCTTTTAAGCTTTGTGCACTCCTGTGGCGAAAGCTGCGATATAGTTTCATCCGGATATGATAGCTGGTATCCCACAGTTACCGAGCATTTTTGTAAACCATACCTTTCGTCACTGCTTAATAGGTGTCCAAGCATATTCACATCCTTTACACCTGACATCAGCATAAACGTTTTTGCATGGTGGCTAATCCGTGATGTGATATTAGAAAGCTTTACTCCGTGGATGCTGCATATATACGCATCGTTGTAGGTTTCACCGACCGCTGCCGCCATATATGACACCGATGAAATTCCAGGAAGGATTGACACATCCGCATTTAATTTTCCTTCAGATATTTCATTTTTAATCGCCAGATACAGCTTTTTGCTTCCACTATAAAAGCCTGTATCTCCCGAGAATAATATAAGAACATTACTGATTTTTTCAGTATCTGCACAAATTTCGTATAGATAAGGAATAATCTGTTCTGCAAGATAATACGGCTTTTTGTCTATCTTCGCACTGTATTTTTCTATCATGCGGCTTGCGCCAAGTATAATATCAGCGCTTTCTATTGCATCTGAAACAGCTTTTGTCATGCAAGCTTCATTTCCCATTCCAATGCCGGCAAGCATGATATGAAGCTTGTTATATTTCCTGTCAATATATTCACAAACAGCTTCAAATGACATTCCATCATCCTGCACGCTTTGCCCCACAATATAGACTGGAATATTTTTATTTTTTGCGGCAGCTATTTTCTCAATAAAGCCACCGGCCGCACCGCTTTTTTTGGTGACCAGACATCTGATATCATACTGATCAATAAGCGCCTCATTAAGCTGTATGCTAAACGGTCCCTGCAATGCCAGAATGTGCTTTCCTGTAATATCATTGTGCATGCACAAGCTTATGCTCTCAAGCCCCGGAAGCACGCGCACATACAGTCTTTCCCTGACATCTGAGGTTTTACAATACACTGACAGCTCCTTGCTTCCTGTTGTGAGCAGTATATTTCCGTCTGTATTGTTAAGTGCCTTTGCACATGCTTCATTGTCCTCAAAATAACGGATATTATCATAATCTGCTGATATATCCGTATCTCTTTTAAGACGCACATATTCGATATTTTCTGATATGCTGCTATCCGCCTGATTGTCTGTAACAGCATGTGTCTCATTAAAAGCATAAACTGCCTGCTTTATATTTTCGGTAACAATGGCTGCATATGGATGGGTTGCATCCACTATGAGCTTACATTTTTGTTCCGCAAAAAAGCTTCTCATGCCCTCGCTGTCCATACGCCCCATATGAACATGCGCGAACGGATTTTCGTGCAGCACGATTTCACCGTATTCTGTTGCCACGCAAACCGTATGCTCTATGCCTCTTTCACACAAATGCTCTGATAGCTTACGTCCCTCTGTTGTTCCTGCAAAAATCAGTATTTTACTCAATCTGATATCCTCTCCTTGTGACAAGCTTTCCGTCAATTATTTGTGTACCCTCATTGCCGATAAATACTGTCGTAAACATGTTGACCTGTGCACTGCGAAGCTCACCGAGAGTACAGACCGTATAGTTTGTTCCCTCACGTCCGATATTTTCGACATAGCCGCATGGTCGTTCCGGCTCTATCGCACGAAGCAGAATATCACAAGCTCTCATCAGATAGTCCTTTCTCTTGTGACTTGACGGATTGTACAGTGCTATGACAAAATCACCCTCTGCAGCAGCCACAAGACGCTTTTCAATCTTTTCCCACGGCGTGAGCAGGTCACTTAAGCTGATGGTACAAAAATCATGGTTTAATGGTGCTCCAAGCACTGCCGCACCACTGTTTGCCGCTGTAATGCCGGGTATTACCGAAAGCTCTACGTTATCGTATTCCTGCCCAATCTCATACATAAGAGAGGCCAGTCCGTATATTCCGGCATCACCACTACATACAAGGGAGACTGTTTTGCCCTCAAGTGCCTTTTTAAAGCACAGGTGACATCTTTCTTTTTCCTGACGCATTGGAGTGGTCAAAAGCTCTTTTGTCTGGAATTTTTCTCCAAGCAGCTTTATATATACGGTGTATCCCACTATGACATCACTCGCTTCCAGGGCGTCAATCGCCTGCTTTGTCATCATGCTCTCAAAGCCCGGCCCCATACCTACTATGTAAATTTTATTCATGTTAATCTCCATCTCTACTAATTTTATGTAACCATGCAGCTATTTGCAATTATATTTAATGATATGAGGGCCAAAAGGTATTTTGCCCCTCATTTATGATTAATCAGGATACCTTGCTGCCGCAACCGTTACCCTATCATATTTATGTTTTTTATAGATAAGTTCTCCTGCTTTATTGCATTCCCTGCTGCATACAAGCACCGCTGCACGCTCGCACACGTTGTCCACTCCAACATGCTCCCTGACAAACTGCGAGGCACTGAATTCTCCCTGCACCGCCATGAGCTCATCCGCGGTATAAGTGACAAAATCTATCCTGTTTCTTTCGCAAAATTCCTTTATTCCCGGTTCATCTTTTTTCACATCTATTGATGCGATCATGTCTATATCCGAAATATCTATTTGTAGCTTTAAAAGACTTTGTCTGATTGCCCTGTCAATATTTTCAAACGCTGTATCCCTTCTGCACCCAATACCAAGTACAAATTGTGTGGGTTTTAAGTAAATACTGCCATTTTTAGGGTCCTTTACTTTTTCGCATGATACTATAATATCAGCTCCGTAAGCAGGTGGGAAGTCCACTGTTTTTATTGCATCAGCACTCATATCAGCTTCATCGAAAAATGCCTTTATAAGCTGCCTATGCTTAGCCGGGATGTGCTCCCGGTCGACCGACATAGTAACCACTTCCCCCGCCAATACCTTTGATGATACTCCGGCGATGCCATCTTTATTAACTATTGCAAGCCTGCATTTCTTTGCAAAAACATCAACTGCAAATTTATTATTGATATCAGTAGCGGTTGTTATAACAGGTGTGGCATTCATCAGTGCTGCTAATAATACAGCAAGCTCATTGGCACCTCCCACATGCCCTGAGAGAATCGGAATAACAAACTGCCCCAGCTCATCTATCACAATAACAGGACTGTCTTTAAGCTTGTTATTAACAGAAGAAGCTATAGCCCTCACTGCAATACCGCATGCCCCGATAAAAATCAGAGCCTTTTTTTCACTCATCCGTGCAGCTGTCCAGTCTGATATATTTTGTGATATGTAGCCAGTATTTCTATAATTTTCATCGGTGGAATTTTTAATATTCTCATCCGATAACCTCGAGCACTTGGTAAAAACCTCCACCTCATATGCACTTTTTTTAAGCTTATGAGCTATGTCACATGACAGCCCATAGCCCTTTTTTGTGAAGCTTACAATGCAAATTTTCATATTTTCAGTTCCCATATATTTCCCATATTTATATATTCACGCCTTTTTTCAATCGTTATCCTTTGACTCTACTGAAACCTTGCGATACTCTGTCGAAAAATCCGGTGCGTAAAGTCTTGATTTCTCGTAATGCCGGTGAGCTATGACATCACCAACAAGCACTATCGCTGTCTTTGTGATATTGTGCTCTCTCGCAGTCTGCTCCAGTGTAGCGACAGTGCACACGTATGCCTCCTCCTGTGGCCAGGTTGCCTTGTATACAATTGCAGCAGGTGTATCTGCCGCGTATCCTCCCTCAATAAGGCTTTCCGTAAGCTTCTCTAAAAGCCCGGTGCTTAAGTAAATCGCCATGGAAGCGTGGTGTGAGGCAAAACTTGCTATGCTCTCCTTAGGCGGCACCTTCGTGCGCCCCTCCATGCGTGTGATGATGAGCGACTGGGAAATACCGGGGAGCGTGTACTCAATGTTGAGCGATGCAGCAGCGCCAAAGCACGCGCTCACGCCCGGACAGCTCTCATATGGTATTAAAAGAGTATCAAGCTCATCCATCTGCTCGCGCACTGCGCCGTATATGCTTGGCTCTCCCGTGTGCAGGCGCACAGTAATTTTTCCGTCTGCCTCAGCAGCTTTCATGACTGCGATGACCTCATCCAGTGTCATTTTTGCACTGTTATATATTTCACAGCTCTCCCTTGCATAGTCCAAAAGCTCTGGATTAACAAGCGAGCCTGCATAAATTATCACATCTGCCTTTTGTAAAAGACGCATTCCGCGTACTGTTATTAAATCTGCTGCGCCTGTTCCTGCGCCAACAAAGTAAACCATTTTTCTGCCTTTCTGCTTTTTGCAAGCTCACCAAATTCGTTTGAATACATGATACAGTCTATCTCAAGTCTGCCCTTTGCTCTCTTATCCAGATAAAAGCATATGCGCTCCATCGCATAATCCATTACCTCATACAGCCTGCCGCTTTCCTTAAGTGCCGCCAGGGCCTCCTCTGTCGTAAGGCTGTCCATAATGCGCTTTATGTATTCGGGCGCTACACCACACTTAAACGCAAATGCCGTCAAAAGCTCTATCCTGCAGTCTGCCTCCCTCGAATGAGTGTTCATGATGCCTCCTGCTACCTTTATGAGCTTTCCTATATGTCCTGTCAAAAGCATCCTCTTAAAGCCCATATCTGCAGCCATATCAATTGTTTCACCGATAAAGTTGGAGCATTTGACACTCCTGTCCAGATCATAGCCATAGCTTTCCTTCATAAAGTCAAGACCGTAATTTCCCGGAGCAACCGCCACATAATCATACCCAAACGAATATCTCTGCCTAAGCTCCACCCTTATCGTATCAATAAGAGCCTGTGAGCTCATGGGCTCAACAATACCGCTCGTGCCGAGAATTGATATACCACCAACTATCCCAAGTCTTGGATTAAAGGTTCTTTCTGCAAGCTCCTTTCCCTTTGGAACCGAGATTGTAATGTCAAGTGTCCCCTTAAAATCCAAAAGCTCACAGACCTCCCTTACCTCTTTTTCTATCATCTCACGCGGCACATGATTGATAGCCGCGTTTCCGACAGGCTGGTCTAATCCGGGTTTGGTGACTCTTCCCACTCCGTCACCACCATCTATATTTATGATAACCAAATCCTGCTTTTTTTTGCATAAAGCACAGGTATCGGAATGCAAAATCCGTACAGAAGCATATATATAGGCTCCGGTGGTCACATCCGGGTCATCCCCTCCGTCCTTTATCACGGCACAGCTTACCTCATTTTCACTTCTTTTTATGTCGGTGATATCAGCCGTGTAAGCTATTCCCTTAGGTGTCTGAATCGTTATTTTGTTTTTAGCCTTTCCGGTTAAAAGCATATATGCCGCCGCCTTTGATGCCGCCGCCGCACAGCTTCCTGTGGTAAATCCGTATCTCATAATCAACTAAATACCCTCATGCATCAGCCTCTATCAACCAGACTGTAAATCAGCGCATTGCATATGGCAGCCGCAATATTGCTGCCGCCCTTTCGTCCGACATTTACTATGTATGGCACGCCGGTCTCCATAATAAGCTCCTTGGCTGCCTCCACATTGACAAAGCCCACCGGCACACCGATTACAAATGCAGGCTTATATATTCCTTTTTCTATCATATCGTACAGCTCTATAAGCGCTGTCGGTGCATTTCCTATCGCAAAAATCACAGGCTTATCTATCCTTGATGCAAACTCCATGCTTACTGCCGCGCGCGTTGTCTTTTTCTCCTTTGCAATAAGAGCGACCTCATCATCAGCCATAAAGCAATGCGCCTGTCCGCCGAATTTTGCCAGATATTTTTTATTTATGCCTGAAAGAGCCATGTTGGTATCAGTCACTATATCAGCGCCCTCTGATATCAGCCTTTTTGCGATAGCAACGGCGTCCTTAGAGTATTTAAGCGTCCGTATATAATCAAAATCAGCACTCGTGTGTATGACTCTTTTTGTTATCATCTCCTGATCAGCAGGCAGCGTAATCTGCATTTCAGACAGCTCATGTGAAATTATCTCAAAGCTCCTCTTTTCAATCTCCATCGGCTCTAACTGTTTAATTTTTTTCAATACACTCACCTATCACTTTCAATAATCTTACATTTTCATCAAATGTCTTTACCGCCACACGAAAATACCCTTCCGAAAGCCCCACATAGTTGGAGCAGTCCCGTATCAGTATTCCCTTATTAAGCAGTATATCATATAATGGAAGCTTGCTGTAAAACAGTATGAAATCAGCATCACTTTTATATACCTTAAAACCAAGCTTTTTTAGTCCATCTGACAGCAGCCTTCTTTGTCCGCTCACATACGATGCCGTTTCTTTAGTATACTCTGATTCCCTAATGCATGCCTCTCCTGCCATCTGTGCCAGGACAGACACGTTCCACTCCGGCAGATTTCTTTGAACCTTTTGTCTTACTGCCCCATTTTTACTGAGCATATATCCAAGCCTTACTCCCGGAATAGCAAAAAGCTTGGTAAAGGCTCTTACAACAATCAGATTGTCATAGTCACATAAAAGTGACAAAACAGAATAATTTTTTTCACAAAAGCCCATGAAGCATTCATCTGCCACCACATAAATATGCTTTTCTTTGCAATGCCCTATTATTTGCTTCATGAAAGTGCTGTCTGCAAGATACCCTGTTGGATTGTTTGGATTTGCGATAAAAAATATATCTGTATCATCTGTAAGCATATCCATTAAAGCATCCAGCCGTGCAGCAGGAGAAAAATCACTCTGCTCATCCAGCAGGAAATATCCGATATCACAGCCGACTGCACGAAGCACATGCTCATAGCCGAAAAAGCCCGGGGCCAGAAGCACAGCTTTTTTGGGCTTTATGGCATGAGCTATCGCCATAAAAAGCTCTGAGGCTCCGTTTCCGGGAATTACATCCTCGCTTTGTATGCTGCAGCCTTGCTGTGTGAAATACTCTGATATCGCTTTTTTAAGGCCACTGCATGCCATGTCGGGATATCTGTCTGCATACGAAAGTGCATCACTCATAGCATCTTTAACAGAATGTGGTATGCCAAGAGGATTTATATTTACCGAAAAATCCATATTTACTTTATTGTTGTATATGTCACCGCCATGGATGCTTTTCATTCAAGTCCTCCATCAATTCTTACATATTCAAAGCAATATTAAAACAAGACTCATAACCGCCACAGATAAAAGCTCACACAAAAACGCAGTAATATACATCAGCCTGTTTGCACGCTTTATATCCTCGTACTCTATCTCACGCAGACCGTCTCCTATGTATTTTTTCTTCACAAGCTTCCCAAAATACACTGCATCACCCGCCAGCTGCACCCTTAAAGCTCCCGCACATACTGACTCTGTCTGGGCTGAGTTGGGGCTTGCGTGATTGAAACGATCTCTTTTAAAGATGCGGTATGCATTTTTGCCATCAAACTGCCTGCCACCGATAAATGCCGCAGCAATCATCAGATATGCACTGATTCTTGCCGGTATGAAATTGACCACATCATCAAGCCTTGCAGCAAATCTGCCAAAATACATATATTTATCATTTTTGTAGCCAAGCATCGAATCCATCGTATTCACAGCCTTGTATACAAAGCCAAGCACCGGCCCGCAGATTGCCGTGTAAAGCATAGGTGCAATCACTCCGTCAGATGTATTTTCAGCTATCGTCTCAACTGCCGCCTTTGTGACACCTGCTGCATCAAGCACAGATGTATCTCTGCCAACAATCATGGAAACAGCCCTTCTTCCTGCATCAACTCCATCTGTCCTTAGCGCATCGTACACCCTCATGCTCTCCACACGAAGACACTTTGTGGCAAGAATCTGCCACGTCATGACAGCCTCTGCTATTACCCCGGCATACAGATTTATGCTGTATGCTGCCACAATAATAATTACCGACATTGCAAAAGTTGCAAAAATTACAGTAAAAGCAAGAAGCATGCCTCTTTTATATTTTATTAGATTTAATTTTTTTTCAGAGATATTATATCCGGCATCACAATTAAGCCTCTTATCGAGAAAAGAAATGAGTGAGCCGATAAGCCTGACCGGATGCGGTATAAAATGCGGATCTCCTATTAATAAATCAAGCACAAAGCCTGCTATAAATGCAAAAATATGATAACACATATGTTAGTCCTTCTTAAATAAATCATAGCGATATGGGCACTATTTCATTAAACACAATCTCAGCGCCCTCAACCGCCACCTCACACGAGTAGCCACAGCCGTTTTTCACCTGGTAATCATAGTAATCCATATCACAGTAATGGCTCATTATCGCCATGATAGTCCCCCCATGCACAAAAAATACTATTTGTATCTCTTTATCAGGCATAGCCCTCTTAAGCTCTAATGCCTGTGTGAGTGCCATCTCAAAGCCACATATACTTCTTTTGCAAAACTCTTTTCTGCTCTCTCCGTTTGGAAAGGCAAGTGTTCCACCACTGTCAATCCACGCCTGATATGAGTCCCTGAAACGGATATCTGTGCTAAGTTCCCTATAGCTTTTTAGCTCCCATTCACCGAAATCCATCTCTGCAAACTCTTTTACGGTATGAATTTTATGGTGCTGTGCGACCGGCAAAATAATCTCTGCCGTCTGTTTACAGCGCCTCATTGGGCTGGTAATAATTATCTGCTCCTTTAAGCTATTTTCCTCCAAAGCCTTGTATACACCATTATTTAGCGCATTTTTAAGCTCAAAAACTCCGGCTTCATCGAGTGGCTCATCTGTCCTTCCCAGATATCTGTGCTCTCTGTTTGAGACAGTGCAGCCGTGTCTTATAAAAATACAGTTTATTTTATTTTCTGACCGATTCCACATATTACGCGAACTACCTCGTCTGCTTTTTTTGCAAGCAGTATCTCTGCTCTGCCTGTCTGCTCCCTGTACTCTCTCTCAAACGCATCAAGAGGCACTATGCCGTTTCCAATCTCATCAGCAATGACTATTGTATCCTTATTTTCCTCTGCAAATTGCATAAATTTCAAAATATATTCCTGCAGTGGAAGATTTTTCTCAAGCACAGCCCTGATAAAATAATGGAATTTATCTATTATGAGTATACTCTCATCATCGACGGCAAAATCCCATGGCCATTCCATGTTTGATGCCTTATCATTGCAGGCATTATCTTTTAGAAAAAAGCAGTCGTACACATCATATTTTTCTGTTTTTTCTATCATATTTTCGAGCACATAATCAAGCTTTCCCTGTGCCACTCCGCCTATCACAAGCTTCATATTTTCTCCAATTCCAAAGTTTAAAATTCATAGTACAACTTTTATCAAAATACTTATCCGTACCATTCCTATATTCAAAACAAATATACTAAATAATAAAAGAGATACCACCAAGTGCCACTGCCATGGCGCACTCACATATACACAAAAAATACCCTGCCGTATCGCCTGTGATGCCGCCAAGCTCCTTTTTTGTTTTCACATAATAATACCAAAAGCTAAGTGCTGCCGCAATGATCATAGCCACCGCATAAGGCAATGACACAATAAATAAAACAGCCATACACAGTGCAAGCTGGATGTATAGTGCTGCCCTGACAATCGTTCTGTGTGCAGTGTCTGCAAACATAAATAACAGCCCATCGCTTTTTGCCGATTTAAATGACACAACAGCTATTCCGCTTAAGCATCTTGCGATGAAAAAAACTGCACAAAAAACAATAAATGCTTTATCATTCATTATCTGAGAAAAAGCTCCCATGAATAATAATCCGTAGGCTGCAAGCATTATAACGGCAAACGCTCCTATATGTGAATCCTTAAGTATTGCAAGCTTTTCCTCCCGCGGTTTGTATGAATGAAACGCATCCATTGTATCCATAAAACCATCTATGTGAAAGCCTCCCGTAACCGCTATCGGAATGAGTGCGCCTATGCATACATAGCAGATATCCGCCACTCCGAAATGAGAGTATATATATCTCCAAAGCATAAGAAGCAGTCCAATCACAGCTCCTATCCACGGAAAGAATACCAGCATGTACTTCATGTCATCATCATTCCATTTAAATTGTGGCATAGGTATCTTTGAATACATGGAAAAAGATACTATGCACGACCTTATTAACTTCATAATACACTTAACCTCCACACTGCTTCACTTAACCGCAACAGGAATGCCTGCAACCACCTCAACGACACGTTCTGCCATCGCAGCAAGCCATCTGTTTACAATCCCCATTGCCTTTATGTAATTCATCGTTGATTCATCATAGCAGACTCCGTCTTCAAATACATTGTTTGTCACAATTACAAGCTCTGCAACATTTTCACTTAAGATACTTACCTCTTTTAACACCTTTTTACTCACACGGCTGATTTGAGCAGTCTCATAATCCTTCATATTTTCAGGGGCATCCAAAGCCTCTTTTTCAGCTTCGGCAGCCTGTATACCGGAAGCATCTACAGTTGGAAACATCTCATTTGCCACAAGGTTTGACATACACTCAAGCAGTGCTGACCGCACGGTTTTTAAACTGCTTTCTGATTGCAGCTTAGAAACCGCATTTTGGATATCACGAGGCTGCTCGATGGTAATAAAGCCTTTTCCGGCACGAAGTCTTCTGTGCCTGTCTATCTTCCGCTGCCCCTCATCATCAAATACCTGCATGGTGGCAATGTAATATTTTTCTTTGTATCCCTTTTCATTTGACACGTGACAAATATACTTTTCTGCATATGCTGATTTGCCGCTGCCGCTGCCGCCTGTTATAAGTGTAATCATCTATACGTACCTCTCATACTGTGATACCGAGATATCGTCGAAGGTTGTCCGTCCTTTGTATACGCTAAGTGCCATATCCAAAAGCGCAAACATCATCACGGCACCTGTTCCCTCTCCAAGCGCAAGTGATGCTCTTATGACCGGCTTTACGGAAAGTGCCTCACACAAAAGCGCCACGGCAGGCTCCCTGCCCTCATGTGATGGAATGATAAAATCAGTAACTCCGGAAAGAAGCCTTTCTGCTGCCAACGCTGAAACCATGCTTATCACTCCGTCGAGCACAACAGGAATATGGTATAATGCACCGCCTATACATACTCCGACAAGTCCTGCAATATCGAGTCCTCCGACTGTCATAAGTATCTCAAAGGTGTCCTTATTATATAAATCATACTTTTCTATTGCGCTCTCAATTACACGGATTTTTTTCTCAAGCCCACTGTCGTTTAGGCCTGCTCCTCTTCCTGTCACTGTGGCCACATCGCACCTTAGCATGGCGGCTGCCATTGCCGCGCTTGTGGTGGTGTTTCCTATACCCATCTCACCGGTTGCAATAATTCTGCAGCCGTCTGCCTTACACCCACGCACTATTTCTATACCTGCTGCAATCGCTTCAAGTGTCTCAGCCCTTGTCATTGCAGGCTCTTTTGCAAAGTTTCTCGTGCCCATGCGCACCTTTCTTTGAAGCAGCCCTTTAACACTCTCGTCACTGTTTATTCCTATATCCACAGGAATTGTATCAGCCCCTGCAATCATTGCCATGCGTCCGACAGATGAAGCCTTCCTTGCCATGGATTTTGCAACTGCAAGTGTCACCTCCTGTCCGGACTGGCTGATGCCCTCAGCGACCACACCATTATCCGCACACATCATTATGACCGCCTTTTTTGAAATATCTATATTTTCATCTCCCAAAACAGCGCCGATCTTAGCCGTTAAAAGCTCAAAATCACCCATGCCATCGAGCGGCTTTGCCACCGAATCCCAGTTTGAACGGATTTTTTTGTACATTTTTGCATCAGGTGGCGTTATTTTTAATTTTTTTAATTCTTCAACTGTAAAATGGTCAGAAATAATATTATTTTCAATCATATCTTGCCTCACGAAGCATGCCGTACACTGCATCCATATCCAGATACTCTCTCAGTGTATCCGCAAGCCTGTCATACTGTTTTTCTTTGAAGCTCTTATAGCTTACAATAGCGCTGTCATTCACATCAATGCCCTTTTTATCGGCAATATAATCCACTATCACTCTGGCTGCCTCTGCAGTATCAAAAATGCCGTGGATGTACGAGCCATACACATTTCTGCCATCAGATATGACATTATTTAACTCATTTTTCCTGTCATAACAAGCCCCCTGCTCATCTGAAGCTGCGCTATATGCGCTCTTACCCATATGTATCTCATAGCCCAGAAAGTGACAGCCTGAAAGCTTGCTCAATACACCATCTACATGTGCTATTTCACCGCTTGTCTGAAGCCGCGTCTTGCTGTCTTTTAGAACAGTATCTATAGGAAGGAGCTCCATGCCACGCATATATCCCCCCTCCTCGACACCGTCGGGGTCGGCTATTGAAGCCCCAAGCATCTGATAGCCTCCGCATATTCCAAAAACCGGAATCTCACAGGAGAGCTTTTTGACAGCGGTCTCAAGTCCGTTTTGTCTCATCCACAAAAGATCCCCCATCGTATTCTTGCTTCCCGGCAAAAATACGATATCCGGATGACGCAGCTCATTTACTGTTGACACATACCTCACTGTTACCTCTGACATCTGTTCAAAGACATTGAAATCCGTGAAATTTGATATTCTCGGATATCTGATGACCGCTATATCAATAAGCCCATCTGTCTTTTTGTCAAAACGCTCTGTCAGGCTGTCCTCATCCTCAAGCTGTACATCCATATATGGCACCACTCCGGTAACAGGCACCCCGCCTCTCTCCTCAAGCATCTGTATTCCCGGGTCAAGTATTGTCTTGTCTCCACGGAATTTATTGATAATAAGCCCGCAGACACGATTCTTTTCCTCATCGGTTAAAAGCATAAGTGTGCCAAGCAGCTGCGCAAAAACACCACCTCTGTCGATATCACCAACGAGCAGCACCGGTGCATCCACCATATGCGCAAGCCCCATGTTTACAATATCATTTTCCTTCAGATTAATCTCAGCCGGGCTTCCCGCACCCTCAATCACTATGATATCAGCATACTCCTCAAGTTTTTTAAATGCCTTTTTTATATCCGGTATGAGAGTTTTCTTGTATGCAAAATACTCTCTCGCCGGCATGTTCTTAAGCACCCTTCCGTTTACAATCACCTGTGAGCCTGTGTTATTTGTGGGCTTTAAAAGAACAGGATTCATGCACACCATAGGCTTAATGCCTGCTGCCTCAGCCTGCATCACCTGTGCCCGTCCCATCTCAAGTCCTTCGTCTGTTATATAAGAGTTGAGCGCCATGTTCTGTGATTTAAACGGTGCCACTCTGTATCCGTCCTGTCTGAAAATACGGCACAAGCCCGCGACAAGAAAGCTCTTGCCTGAATTGGACATTGTACCCTGTACCATAATTACCTTTGCCATATCTATACCTGCTGTCTGAATTTATGTGGTAGTCTGTTGCTTTATCATGAATATTAAACTGTAGTGTGAACAGTAACTTCCTTAAAGCTGTGCCAATTGTTCCTCCAGAAAAGGAATTTTTATAATTTTTCCTGTAGAGACTGCATACTCATAAAGCCTGCTGTTAAACTGCTCATACGTGCCAAACTCTGTTCTGTCACATATAACGCCCTCGCATGCATCAATAAGCTCCTTTGCCTTTTCAATAAGGGCATCGTCTACAGGCTCAAAGCTTCTTGCACTGACAATCTCAGCAGAAAGCGCCTTTGCCGCAGGATAATCCAGATCATTTTCATAGATGATTCCTGTCGCAAACGGGATACCCTTTCGCTGTAAGCTTCTGAAGCTTTTTCTGCCCAGGCCCCCTCCTGCTATGACAAATATCCTCGTCCTTCCATCCGGTTTTTCCAGCTCTAAATCCTCTCCTGTTTCATCAAAGCTTCCTGCCGTAATTCCAAAAAGACCTGAAACATATTGGTCAGTAAATACCTCCTCGGGAGTTCCGTATCTGTCCACATATCTGCCATCTATACACAAAATATGGTCTGACACACGCTTTGCCATATCAAGCTCATGGAGCGACATTATAACCGTAAGATTCTTCTGTCTTTTAAGCCTTTGGAGTATTGATAAAAACTCAAGCTTGTACTTTATATCAAGATATGAGGTAGGCTCGTCTAACACTATAATCTCCGGCTGCTGACATATAGCCCGTGACAGCATGACGCGCTGCCTTTGACCATCGCTTATCTTTGTAAAATCCTTATCTTTTATCTGTGATACATTGACCAGCTCCATCGCCTCATCCACAGCCTTTTTGTCCTCATCCGAAAGTACTCCGAACCGGCCTGTGTATGGATATCTGCCGGTCGAAACCACATCATAGCAGGTCATAAGCTCCGTCTTTAGCTTATCGGTGAGCACAACAGCCATTTTCTTTGCAAATTCATTGCCATTCATCGTCACTACATCACTTTTATCAAGATATATCGTACCGCTCACAAGCGAAAGCTGTCTTGCAATACTTTTTAAAATAGTCGATTTACCGGCACCGTTTGGCCCAATTAATGTGAGAATCTCTCCCCTTTTCAGGGAAAAATCAATATTTTCAATAAGCGGCCTGTTATCATATCCAA